>OFLS01000347.1_pt1 | contig 16626 bp, 17 predicted proteins | sample 1540891 | NCBI WGS metagenome assembly OFLS01 (sample SAMEA4413038, study PRJEB24355) | metagenome | biome: human; feature: gut; material: faeces | place: United Kingdom | collected 2010
ATAACAAATGGATTATCTGGTGGATTGAATGGATCAAAATCATTTTCAGAAACAATTAATTATAAACAAGAAAGTTACAGAACTACGATTGATAGAAAAACAAATCATAAATCAATTGGCTGGGGTGTTGAGGCGCACAAAATTATGAATAATGGTTGGGGACCATATGGTAGAGATAGTTATGACCCAACATATGGTAATGAACTGTTTTTAGGTGGTAGACAAAGTAGTTCAAATGCTGGTCAAAATTTCTTGCCAACACATCAAATGCCTTTATTGGCGCGTGGTAACTTTAACCCAGAATTTATAAGCGTACTTTCTCATAAACAAAATGATACAAAAAAATCTAAAATTAAAGTAACTTACCAAAGAGAAATGGATAGATATACTAATCAATGGAATCGACTACACTGGATTGGTAATAACTACAAAAATCAAAATACAGTAACGTTTACATCTACTTATGAAGTTGACTGGCAAAATCATACTGTTAAATTAATCGGTACGGATTCTAAAGAAACTAATCCTGGAGTATAGAATTGTATATGATTAAATAATCAACAAAGTGCAATTATTTCAATTATCAAACGGAATTAAAGAACTAACATAATTTTTATTTACACACATGATAATTTTTAGTTAGGGAAATGTAGATTGCTTTTCTAAATAGCAGGGTGCTAAATTTGCGAAAGTAGAATTATTTAGAAGCTTCCAAAATATAAAAAGATTTAACTCTAAATATATAAATGACCTAATATAAAGATATAACAACTTAAATACAAATCGATTAGCAGGGATAATTAGCAATAAAAAAATAATAATAGAATCATTAAATTAATGATAATTTACAAATTAATAACACATAATTATTATAAATCATGTTGATTTGTTGTTTGAGTATGTATAATATGACAATTGAAGTAGGCCTTAACTTCAACTTCAAATAGGGGGTTTTATCTTTGGAAAAAGTTCTTGATTTAGACGTGCAAGTTAAAGGAAATAACAACACTAATGATTCAGCGGGTGACGAAAGAATAACTAGCCATTTTTTATGTAGCTTTGGTTGTGGAAAGACGGGTAGTTTTAACAGCTTCTGTTGTTAAGGGTACAGCAAATAGAGCCTGGGAAGGCTCTATTTGTCTTTTTAAATATATTAGGTGTTAAAAAGGGAAACAGTTTACTAATCGTCAGGTATTTTTATAATTAGCCTTCTATATTATCAGTTGAGTGTTTCAATACATTCTGACTTTGGTGATGGAAAGTTATACTTTTAGTTGTAATATAGTTTTCATGACTTCCTGTTAAATAAGTTAGGATTATGTAATTAGCCTCTATCTTTACATATAAGTAATGACAAGCTTTGGTTATTATATTGACCCTCTTAGAACATGTCATTTAAGAAAATAATCAAGTCATTGAAATTAAATGTTTATATCCTCATCTTTAAAATAACTTCAATTATTATTTGCTAAATTTTGTATAAATAGAACAAAACTGCATAAATATCTATTAATTAATCTCAAGCAGCCATCTCCAAATTCGTAATAGTATTGATAGATAAAAATATCTAAGTATTTGTATAAATGAATTGATTAATCTATTAAAAAATTCATCAATAAATTTAAAATTATGAACTTAGATGCAAAATTATTAGTGAAAATAAATAGTAATAAAAAAACACAAAAATCTAATTATCAAAATAGTATTACTAAATTAATAAGTGTTTACAAAAAATTCACAAAATATAATTATATAATTTATTGATTTGTTGTGTGAAAAGGGATAATATGACAATTGAAGTAGGCCTTAACTTCAACTAATAATAGGAGGTTTTATCTATGGAAAAAGTTCTTGATTTAGACGTGCAAGTTAAAGCAAACAATAACTCAAATGATTCAGCAGGTGACGAACGTATTACAAGTCATAGTTTATGTACTCCTGGTTGTGCTAAGACTGGTAGTTTTAATAGCTTCTGCTGTTAAGATTACAGCAAATAGAGCCTGAAAGGGCTCTATTTGTCTATTCAAATATGTGAGGTGCTTACAAATGAACACTATTTACGAACCGTCAAGTATTTGTATGATTAGAACACCTTTATTATCAGTTGAACTTTTCAATTTATTTTTAAATACTGAACAAATTAAATATAGCGACTTACAATTAAATGCTCAGATGAAAGAATCAATCCTAACAACAACATTTAACTTATATCGTACTTTACAAGAAATAAATTTTGATGGCGATAACAAGAAGGTTAGAGATGCTAAAGAAAGTTTATTAAAATATTTAATTAGAATGTCAACACGTCCAACTCCATTTGGATTATTAAGTGGTATTAATTTGGGGCATTTTGTAAATGAACCAACACGTCTTAAAGTTGGAAATAGTATTCAAAAATATGTGAAAGTCGATGGCGAATGGTTGTATAAACTGATTAGTTATATTGAGAGTATTGATGAATATTATCAAAATTTGAAAGTTATTTGGAATAGTAAAGCACATATTATCAATGATCGAATATATTTAAATGAACAAAGTGCTATTTATTTAAACAACAATAAAGATACATCTTTTTCCATTAAAAATAGCGAATTACTCGTATTCATCAAAACCACTGTGACGAATAATAATATTACTTTTTCAAATTTAGCTGAAAAGATAAATCAAGAATTTGAAATTAATGATATTACTAAAGTGAAAGTATATATCCATAATCTTGTCTCAAAGGAAATTATATATTCAACAATCAGACCACCGTTATCATATAGCGATAATTTAAATTATATTTTAAATAAACTTTCTTTACATAATGATGATTTTGTGAAAAAAATTAGAGAAATCCAGAAATTGATATTAGCTTATGAAAAAACTGAAATTGGATTTGGCGAGGAATTATATAAAGACATTATTCATCATATGAAGGCACTATTCAAATGTAAAAACTATCTTCAAATTGATACCAAAATTGACATGATTAACAATTATTTACATCAAGATATAGCAACAAATATATCTGAAGCAGCGTACTTATTGTGGTTTTTATCAAGAAATAATATTGGATTCACAGATTTGAAAGTTCTTCACAACCGTTTTATTGAAAAGTATGGATTTGAACAACTCGTGAATATTAAAGATTTGATTTCAGATATAACAGGTTTCGGGACAACAATTTTTCAAGAAGAAGAAACCGATGGAAATAATATTGTAATGCTTAAGCAAAAATTTTTACATGCCTTGAGAAATAACGATGAGATAGTCATAAATGAAAAAGATGTAGAGTCATTGATTAACGATAATGAAATCAATCATTATCATGCGCCAATGAGTGCAGATGTTTATGCTGAACTTTATTTAGGACGTTTTTACAATCAGTACAATGAGCTCATTGTTATTAGTCCTTTAACGGCGTCTTTTAATGCTGGCGCTACATTTGGGCGATTTCATCATTTAATTGATACTGAAACTTTAGCAAAATTAGAACATGAAAAAGGACATTATTATCAGAAGATGATATGTGATGACAATGTAGAAATGATTTCTATAAATAACATACCGAAATATCCGAGAAATCATAATGTATTAACTAATCATGACTCATACGAATATTCATTGAATTTAGGAAGTAGTAATAGTTATTCAAAGTATGAGCTTACCTTAGATGATATTTATGTTGGTGCTACCTTTAACAAATTATATTTATATTCTAGCCAACTAAATAAAAGGGTACTATTTGAATCAAACAATATGTATAACTTTTTAAAAGAATGTAATTTATATCGATTGTTACGAGAAATTTCAATGGAATCTGTGAAATGCATTGAACCTATGAATGATGTGAGTATTGATTCATTTAGTTATTCACCACGAATCAGATATAAAAATGTCATTCTTAAACCAGCATATTGGAAAATTAACGAGATGGTATTACCTTTACCTAAAAATGAAGAATGGGATCAACAATTTTTGAAATATCAAGAACAATTCAATATACCTAATATCGTGAATTTAGTTTATGGAGATAACAAGCTTCTACTAAATTTATCATTAGCTAATCATAGATATTTATTGATGAAAGAATATAAGAAGCATAAACGTGTACGTTTAGTAGAATCATTTTTACCTCAATCAAAGAATGATCATGTGTATGAAATTGTTACACCAATTTATAAAAAATCATCTTATCGAGGACCCGAAATCGAAATTCCAAAATATAAAAATACAGATATTGAATATGACAAAGACTGGTTTGCATTACATATTCATATCGATAAGCCATCGCAAGATACATTTATCATCGACAATTTGTATCCATTTGTAAAACATCTTAAAGATAAGGGAGATATAGATCAATATTTTTTAATGCGTTATATCAAACAAGGTGACATTTTAAAGTTGAGGTTATTCAGGAATGACGAAAATTACGAAGAAATATACAGCATCTTGAAGAATTGGTTACCACATGTTCGACAAACGACAGAAGGTTCAGATTATGAATTTGTATCATACGAGCCAGAATTTTTTAGATATGGTGGAAAGAACAGGATTAATGAAATAGAAGCCTTCTTTGAATATGACACGAATTTAGCTGTCAATATTATTGAAAATGATTTTAAGTTTGATCGACCATATATTGTTGCTATTTCAATAATGTATTTATTTGAGATGTTTTCAATTTCTAATGAAGAGCGTATGGAAATTGTTAATAACTATGTACCTACATCATTTAAAAGTAAAGATATTAGACCTTTTAAAAATGAACTTGTAACTATATGTAATCCTGCTAATAATTTTGAATATATGGCTAAACACTATAGTGGTATTTATCGAATTTTAAAAGATGGCAACCAAATTTTGAGCAAATTAAATGAAGGGCTTAAAAAAACTTTAACTACTAAAAGGTCAAGGATTATTGGCAGCTTAATTCATATGCGCTGCAATCGAATATTTGGCATTGATAAGGATCAAGAAACATTTGTTTTATCTATTGTAAAAGAAATTGTTAAAACTCAAAAGCATTGGTGTGGTGACAAAAATGATTGATATGAATCTAATATTGAAGAAGAAGTTTCAAGAGATTTCAGAAGCAGATGATTTCATTTCAAAAGCATCTACTGAAACCGATTATTTTGAACCTTCAACTTTATCACATGGTATACCAGGTATCATTTTGTTTTTAGATGCTTATCAAAAAGTTTTCGATATTAATACTGAGCAAATTGTGCATAAGTACATCATGAAATTAGCACCATATTTACAGAGTGGTCAATATAACAATTCTTTGTTTGGTGGACTTTCAGGTATTGCATTTTCAATGGATTTAGCATCGCAAAATGGCAAAAATTATCAAAATATTTTAAATAATATTGATGGTCACATTGTAAATGAAATAGAAAATAAATTTGATCAAATATTACAAGAACCATTAAATCCATTAAATTATGATACTGTCAGTGGATTAGCTGGGATAGGGAGATATTTGCTAAATAGAGTAGATGAGAATGAATTTAATGTTAAAGCATTAAAAAGCATATTAGTATACTTTAAAGATATTCAATATTCTAAAAATAGCTGGGTAGTCCCACAAGAAAGTCAATTTTTAGAGTCTGATAAAAATTATTTTACTGAAGGTAATATCAATCTTGGCCTTGCACATGGAGTGCTAGGACCGATGTCTTTATTTGCATTATGCGTGATTAAAGGAATTACGATTGAAAATCATCAGCACATATTAAAAGACATGTACAAATTTATCATGGACGAAAAATTTTGTAACCACGAAAGATGGTTGCAGCGTTACGATTTAATTTCTGAACGTAATCATTTCAATTTTATTCGGAATGGTTGGTGTTATGGCAATACGGGTGTAATGACGACGTTGTTTTTAATCGGCCAAGCATTACAAGATGATGAAATAATTAAAATGTCTAAAAAAGTGATGCTACAAGTAGTAAATGATAAAGATGAAAATTTAATAAGTCCAACTATTTGTCATGGATTGTCATCACAAATATTAATGTTAACAATTATGAATTTGAATTTTGAATTAAATGAAGTGTCTGATTATATCACTGTATTAATAAATAAACTGATTTCTCATTATAAGGAAGATTATCTGGTGAATTTTATAGACATTAATGAAAATAAGCAAGATGTATTTAAAAGTAGGAAAGTTGGCCTTTTAGAAGGTGAATTAGGGGTCTATCTAACATTGATGACACTGAAAAATACAAAAATTCTCAATGAAAAAAATTGGACCAATGCGTTTTTAATTAGCTGAATGGAGGCGTATATCATGGGAGAAAATGTATTGATTTGTTTGTGTGGCTCAGTTAATAGTATCAATATTAGCCACTATATTATTGAATTAAAATCAAAATTTGATGAAGTAAATGTAATCGCGTCAACAAACGGTAGAAAGTTTATTAATGGTGAAATATTAAAGCAATTTTGCGATAACTATTATGACGAATTTGAAGACCCTTTTTTAAATCATGTAGATATAGCAAATAAATATGACAAGATTATTATTTTACCTGCGACTTCTAATACGATTAATAAAATTGCAAATGGTATATGTGACAATTTATTATTAACTATTTGTCATACAGCTTTTGAAAAACTTTCTATATTTCCAAATATGAATTTACGAATGTGGGAAAATCCAGTTACTCAAAATAATATTCGATTATTAAAAGATTATGGTGTATCAATATATCCAGCAAATATTTCAGAAAGTTATGAATTAGCGTCAAAAACATTTAAAAAGAATGTTGTCGCACCTGAACCATATAAAGTTCTGGAATTCATTTGAGATTAGAATATGAAAATCATAAAGCGCGCTATTATTAGTTTAATAATATTGAGTCTTTTAATATCTATTACAATGAGTAATGCATCAGCGTCAGAAGAACTATATTACAGTGTTGAATACAAAAATACAGCAACATTTAACAAGTTAGTTAAAAAGAAGTCCTTAAACGTTGTCTATAATATACCGGAATTACATGTGGCACAGATTAAAATGACGAAAATGCATGCTAATGCTTTAGCAAACTATAAAAATGATATTAAATATATCAATGCCACATGTTCAACTTGTATTACTAGCGAGAAAACAATAGACAGAACATCAAATGAGTCATTATTTTCAAGACAATGGGATATGAATAAAATAACCAATAATGGTGCATCGTATGATGATTTGCCAAAACATGCTAACACCAAAATAGCAATCATAGATACAGGTGTGATGAAAAACCATGACGATTTGAAAAATAATTTCTCGACTGATTCTAAAAATTTAGTACCTTTAAACGGTTTTAGAGGTACTGAACCGGAGGAAACAGGTGATGTTCACGATGTCAATGATAGGAAAGGACATGGCACGATGGTGTCGGGTCAAACGAGTGCTAATGGTAAGTTAATAGGTGTTGCACCGAATAACAAATTTACAATGTATCGCGTGTTTGGTAGTAAAAAAACAGAACTGCTTTGGGTATCAAAAGGATTGTTCAAGCTGCAAATGATGGAAATCAAGTCATTAATATTAGTGTTGGTAGTTATATTATTTTGGACAAAAATGACCATCAAACATTTAGAAAAGATGAAAAAGTAGAATACGATGCGTTACAGAAAGCAATCAATTACGCCAAGAAGAAAAAATCTATCGTTGTTGCTGCAGCTGGTAATGATGGTATTGATGTCAATGACAAACAGAAACTAAAATTACAGCGTGAATATCAAGGTAATGGCGAAGTGAAAGATGTTCCTGCATCTATGGACAATGTCGTTACAGTAGGATCTACAGATCAAAAGAGTAATCTATCTGAGTTTTCCAATTTTGGTATGAATTATACAGATATTGCTGCGCCCGGAGGATCATTTGCTTATTTAAATCAATTCGGTGTGGATAAATGGATGAATGAAGGGTATATGCATAAGGAGAACATTTTAACTACTGCCAATAACGGAAGATATATTTATCAAGCTGGAACTTCATTAGCCACACCTAAAGTTTCGGGAGCACTAGCTTTAATCATTGATAAATATCATCTTGAAAAACATCCAGATAAAGCGATTGAATTGTTATATCAGCATGGGACATCTAAGAATAATAAACCATTTAGTAGATATGGGCATGGTGAGCTTGATGTGTATAAAGCATTAAATGTAGCAAATCAAAAAGCAAGTTAATAAATCAAAGGAGTTTTTGATTATGGCAAAATTAGTTACTGAAAACATTTCGAAGCGGTTTAAAAATCAAGATGTATTAAAGCATATTAATATCACTTTAGAAAATAACGAAGTTTATGGATTACTTGGTATTAATGGAGCCGGTAAAACGACACTTATGAAAATTATATGTGGCATACTTCAACAAGATTCAGGGGAAATTAAATTAGATAATAGACCAATGACACGAAATGATTTGCACAAAGTTGGTTCGCTTATTGAAACACCTGCGACATATAATCATTTAAGTGCACAAGATAATTTGAAAATTGTGTGTTTAAATGAAAGCGTTGATTTCAGCGAAATTAATAGTGTTTTAAGCTTAGTCAATTTAAATGTCGATAAAAAGAAAAAGGTTAAGGACTTTTCTTTAGGTATGAAACAAAGACTTGGAATTGCAATGGCATTAATTAAAAAGCCAGAAATTTTAGTATTAGACGAACCATCTAATGGTTTAGACCCATATGGAATCCAAGAACTTAGAGAACTTCTAAAATTATTAACAGAACAAGGTACTAGTATTATTATTTCAAGTCACATTTTATCTGAAATCCAAGTTTTAGCAGATCATATCGGTATTATTCATGAGGGTGAGCTAAAATATCAGCAAAGAAATAACAAAGATGAAAACTTAGAAGAGATATTCTTCAAAATAACGAAAGGTGATTACAAATGATACATTTAAAGATAGAAGGTATCAAATTTAAAAATTCTTTCAGTATGTATGTTTTATTAATAAGTCCGCTGGTATTTCTTTGTTTTGCTATTTTCACAGTCTTATTCGCCAAAAGTAATACGGGAACAGCGAATAGTGTGTCACCATATATAACTTTACTATTTAATATTTGGCCAATTGCTTTCATCCCGATTGTATTATGTATGGCTTGTAATTCGTTATTTAAAATTGAAATGAGAAATAAATCATTTAATTATTACTTAAGTAATAATTGGTCGATTACAAAAGAAATAAGAGCAAAGATTTTCATTTTATCAATAGCATTTTTGGTACATTGCTTTTTAGTATTTATTATTGCTTATATAGGTGACCTAATTATTAATCCACATCCGGTTAATGCTATGTTGTTATTGGTGACAATATTGTTGATGTATGTAGTATCTCTACCATTGATACCGCTCAACTTTTTATTAACTCGATACTTTGGTGTGTTCGTATCAATATTAATAAACTTAGTATTATCAGTCATTTGTGTCTTGTTTTTAACATTGAAGAGTTTATTTTGGGTGTTGCCGTGGGGGATAATGCAGAGAATCCCGCTTATTACGCTTGGTATACTACCTAATGGTTTAGTTGTAAACCATAATTCAAAATACTTTAATGATCTCAATGCCTTATATATTTCGATTATTGTTAGCATCATTATTTTCGCGATAGTAACATTTTTAAATAATAAGAAAAGTTGGCGATTAAAATGATAATTAACGAATTAAAGTCATGTAAGTTGAAATTTTCTAAGCAAGCGCTCACATTTGTACCCATTATTGTAACCATATTGTTTATATTATTTATAAATTGGTATTTAAACGTAAATTTATGGAATGGTCGACAAATAAGTTTGTTTACAGCGAGTTTTAATGCAATTACATCGCTATTAATTTCTATAAACGTCTATCAAGTTATCAATTTTGAAGAAAATATTGGTCACTTTAATCATATTTTAGGAAAAGCTAATAGGCTAAATTGGTTAAATGCATCAATGATTTTTACTTATACTATTACAGCCATATGTATTCTATTAGCATCAATTAATTTATTGTGGCATTCACATGATATGAAAATAACACTTATGTTTATAGGCGTATCATTGTTTTTCAATGTAATTATATTACTGCTACTTTTTATTTTTAGTATTTTCATTAAAGATGTAATGGCTATTGTTGTCGGAGTTTTAATGTTTATTTTTAACGTTTATTTTGGATTAGAAGTGCTTGGAGATCATTCGTGGTTCTATTTACCAATCACATATGCTACACGTTACGTTTATATGTTTATCGAAGGGAGTATACCAGTTACATTAACATTGGCAATCTATATTATTATCACGTTGCTATTAGCAGTTTTACTCTTTAAAGGATTTAATAAATGGAGCGGTAGAACAATTAAAGATTAAAGATTGGGGCTCTAACGGTAAAAGAAATTTAGTTGCGTTGAAAAGGGAGGAAAGAGAACAGTTAAATATGAATACAAAATAATTTTGTTTTCGGACAGCAGGGGTATTAGACGCGATTGACAATGTCTGTTTAATTAAACGTAATGTTTATTTAAGCGATGAATATTAGGTGAAAAGTTTTTGAATTTGAATGTAATTGAGGTTTATTGATTAGACATTTTATTGAATTGCGTGTTATTATATAAATGTAAAAATAAGACGACATGCGCGAACATGTCGTCTAAGCAAGCCAAACGCTGGCTTCTAAAATATTTTTTTAACCATTCCAACTTGCCAAAGTTAATGCGGAATGGTTTTTTTATTTTCCGCTAATTGAAATAAAAATGACGTTTTAATATATTATGGGCTAGGTGGTTTGTAAGAAAGGGTTAGTTATTAATGTTTTATGAATTAAGGAAATTTGAGTTTAAGGTTTAATCAATTGTGATTTTGTTGATGAAGCGTTTAGTTAGAGTATTTTCGCCACCACTAGTTACTCCTTCTCCCACTTTACCCGAGACTGGAGAAGAGCTATCTGAAGAATAAATAGATACTTTTTGGCCATTTTGTAGTAAACCAAGACCTTTTAACTTCTCGGTTAGAGAATTCCATGTATTTTTAGCATCTAGCTTTTTGTTAAAGTCATCGTAGACATTTTCCTTAGTTAAATCAATTTGTTTTAATCCTTTAAAGTCTATAGATTGTGTTAGATGGCCTCCATCATCATTTCCAGGAGCAGAAACGCTGCTAGAATATCCATTGCTTAATAAATAAGTAACGTTGATTGTTTCGTACTCGTTACTTAAAATAATATCAGAATCATGTAATGAATCTTTAACTTTTTTCCATAATTGACCATCTGTCATTTTTTCTTCTGCTTTAGCCGTTTTAACAACTTTATTTGTATCTAATCCTAAGTATGAAGAATGTAAGCCTGTTCCTAATGTTGTTAATACTAAAGCACCTGCTACTAATGTTTTACCTAAAAATTTTGTATTCATTTTAATTGCTCCTTTTTTTATATTGTAAACGTTTACATTGAAAATATAATAATATTTTTTTAAAAGAACAATTAACTAAATATCAAAAATGTATTAACTATATATTAACTAAAAAATATAATAATTTTTTAACGTCGTTTTGTTGTTTTGAATTATAAAAACTAAAGTAAAAATGTTGGAAGTGAAAGATTGTTGATGAGAATTTTGGAATGTAGATAAATATCAAACTAGTCTATAGGTAAAAATTTATAATTAATTTGAAAAGAATGTCTCAAATAATGTTTGAATTAGCAGGTGTCATACTAAGTAATGTTAAGTAAACATTTTATACTTTATCAGAACAAAAAAGACATGCATCAACATGTCAGTGAAACTAATCCATATTATCTTAACAACGAAATTGAATCGAACCTGAAAAACGTATTTACAAATCGTAACTACTCTATCCAAGGTAAAATCGCAAAATCTGATCCCCGAAATAACATATCTCGAAAAAAATTCCATAATTCAATCATCTTCAATAATTAACAATACATTACTAGTTCCAAATATACTCATACATACATGTTTCATTGATTGACTGCATATTGTCATAAATAATAGGGGAACTAATCGCTAATAATATTGTTAAACACAATAAATAATAAAGTGAAAGATTTTAAATACATGAATTGTTCACCATTCCGCCATATATTTTCAATTACCTAATTTCCGAATAAATATTACAATTTTAATTCAATAATTAATATTTAAGACCAAAATAATCCTAAAAAGTCAATTTTAATTGCGTGATATTGAGTTTTAAGCATATTTAAATAAATGAGTCAATTCATGTATAATTATTTAATAAAATGTTAATAAGTAGTTAATTAATATTTAATTAATATTTTTATATAAAATGTATATAGTGAATGTGTATCTAGATACATTAACTATAAAAATAAATTTTAAAGGAGGTAAAATATAAATAAAAATGTAATGGTTAAAAGTTTAACTGCTTTAACTATTTTAACATCTCTTGGTTTCGCTGAAAATATTTCTGATCAGCCTCATTCAATTGCCAAAGCAGAAAAGAATGTCAAAGAAATTACCGATGCAACTAAGGCACCATACAATTCAGTGGTAGCATTTGCGGGTGGTACTGGTGTAGTTGTTGGTAAAAATACAATCGTAACTAACAAACATATCGCTAAAAGTAATGATATTTTCAAAAATAGAGTATCAGCACATCATTTGAGTAAAGGTAAAGGCGGAGGAAACTACGACGTTAAAGACATTGTAGAATATCTCGGAAAAGAAGACCTTGCGATAGTTCATGTTCATGAAACAAGTACAGAAGGTTTGAATTTTAATAAGAACGTTAGTTATACAAAATTTGCAGACGGAGCAAAAGTGAAAGATAGAATTTCTGTTATTGGTTATCCAAAGGGTGCACAAACAAAATATAAAATGTTTGAATCGACAGGAACGATTAACCATATCAGTGGAATGTTTATGGAATTTGATGCGTATGCACAACCAGGTAATTCAGGATCTCCTGTATTGAATTCTAAACATGAACTGATTGGTATTTTATATGCAGGTAGTGGAAAAGATGAATCTGAAAAGAATTTCGGTGTTTATTTCACACCACAATTAAAAGAATTTATTCAAAATAATATTGAAAAATAAGTATCATCAATTCATTCGTGAAGTTGATTTTTTAAAGAGTGATTAAGAAAACGGTTACATAATTAACTAAATATACTGAATTATGTATCTAGATATCAAAATAATTAAAAAAGAGGAACTTAAAATGAACAAAAACGTAGTCATCAAGAGTTTAGCAGCATTAACAATTTTAACATCTGTAACAGGTATTGGAATAACATTGGTTGAGGAAGTACAACAAACTGCCAAAGCAGAAAATAATGTCACAAAAGTTAAAGATACAAATATTTTTCCATATACTGGTGTAGTTGCTTTTAAAAGTGCAACTGGATTTGTAGTTGGAAAGAATACTATTTTAACAAATAAACATGTGTCGAAAAATTACAAAGTGGGCGATAGAATTACTGCACATCCAAATAGTGATAAAGGTAATGGTGGTATTTATTCGATTAAAAAGATTATTAATTATCCAGGTAAAGAAGATGTATCAGTCATTCAAGTTGAAGAGCGTGCAATAGAACGTGGACCAAAAGGCTTTAATTTTAATGATAATGTAACGCCATTCAAATATGCGGCAGGGGCTAAAGCTGGTGAGCGAATTAAAGTGATTGGTTATCCACACCCATACAAAAATAAATATGTTTTATATGAGTCAACTGGCCCTGTGATGTCAGTAGAAGGTAGCAGTATTGTATATTCAGCGCATACTGAAAGCGGAAACTCTGGATCACCTGTATTAAACAGCAACAACGAATTAGTTGGTATTCATTTTGCTTCTGATGTAAAAAATGATGATAACAGAAATGCATATGGCGTCTACTTTACACCAGAAATTAAAAAATTCATTGCAGAAAACATAGATAAATAAACAAATTGACTTTAAACGAGCGTTGCAACATATCTCGAATTGTAAAGGAGCTTGAAAATGAATAAAAATATAGTCATTAAAAGCATGGCAGCATTAGCCATTCTAACCTCAGTAACTGGAATAAATGCTGCAGTCGTTGAAGAGACACAACAAATAGCAAATGCAGAGAAGAATGTTACGCAAGTTAAAGATACAAATATTTTTCCATATAATGGCGTCGTTTCATTTAAAGATGCGACAGGTTTTGTAATTGGAAAAAATACAATTATCACCAATAAACATGTATCAAAAAATTATAAAGTTGGCGATAGAATTACTGCCCATCCAAACGGTGACAAAGGAAATGGTGGTATATATAAAATTAAAAGCATTTCTGATTATCCGGGTGATGAAGACATCTCTGTCATGAATATTGAAGAACAAGCAGTCGAACGTGGACCAAAAGGCTTTAATTTTAATGAAAATGTCCAAGCATTCAATTTTGCGAAAGATGCTAAAGTTGATGACAAAATTAAAGTTATTGGTTACCCATTACCTGCTCAAAATAGTTTTAAACAGTTTGAATCTACAGGAACTATAAAAAGAATCAAAGACAATATTTTAAATTTTGATGCATACATTGAACCCGGGAATTCAGGATCACCAGTTCTAAATTCTAACAATGAGGTCATAGGTGTGGTGTATGGCGGTATTGGAAAAATTGGTTCTGAATATAATGGTGCCGTATACTTTACGCCTCAAATCAAAGATTTTATTCAAAAGCACATTGAACAATAAACAAATTTAAATATACACCATGAGCATGTGTTCAATAATTTTAATGAAAAACATCGGTCGAATATAACATAAAAAAACGTCTATATCAAAAGCATCATGAATAAACAGAGGAGCAGAAAAATGAATAAAAATATAATCATCAAAAGTATTGCAGCATTGACGATTTTAACATCAATAACTGGTGTCGGCACAACAATGGTTGAAGGTATTCAACAAACAGCCAAAGCCGAAAATACTGTTAAACAAATTACAAATACAAATGTTGCACCATACAGTGGTGTTACATGGATGGGCGCAGGAACAGGATTTGTAGTTGGAAATCATACAATCATTACCAATAAACATGTTACCTATCACATGAAAGTCGGTGATGAAATCAAAGCACATCCTAATGGTTTTTATAATAATGGTGGCGGACTTTATAAAGTTACTAAGATTGTAGATTATCCTGGTAAAGAAGATATTGCGGTTGTCCAACCTGGCAGCTCTGGTTCACCTATATTAAATAGTAAGCGAGAAGCAATTGGTGTTATGTATGCTAGTGATAAACCAACAGGTGAAAGTACAAGGTCATTTGCTGTTTATTTCTCTCCTGAAATTAAGAAATTTATTGCACATAATTTAGATAAATAAATCATCCATCCATACATTGATAAATGATTTTTAGAAATTAACAACAAAATCAACAATTTTAAACATCTCTGTGATTCTATTTATTCGAAATGATTTAAAAAATAAAACTTCAAAAACCTAACCTTATATTTATACGAATACTTAGAGGAGCACAAAAATGAATAAAAATATAATCATCAAAAGTATTGCAGCATTGACGATTTTAACATCAGTGACTGGCGTCGGCACAACAGTGGTTGAGGGTATTCAACAAACGGCTAAAGCTGAACATAATGTGAAACTAATCAAAAATACTAATGTAGCACCATACAATGGTGTCGTTTCGATAGGATCTGGAACAGGTTTCATTGTCGGTAAAAATACAATTGTTACCAACAAGCATGTCGTTGCAGGTATGGAAATTGGTGCACATATTATAGCGCATCCCAATGGTGAATATAATAATGGCGGATTTTATAAAGTTAAAAAAATTGTCCGTTATTCAGGTCAAGAAGATATTGCCATTCTACATGTGGAAGATAAAGCTGTTCATCCAAAAAACAGGAATTTTAAAGATTACACAGGCATTTTAAAAATAGCATCAGAAGCTAAAGAAAATGAACGCATTTCAATTGTTGGCTATCCAGAACCATATATAAATAAATTTCAAATGTATGAGTCAACAGGAAAAGTGCTGTCAGTTAAAGGCAACATGATTATTACTGATGCTTTCGTAGAACCAGGCAACTCAGGTTCAGCTGTATTTAACAGTAAATACGAAGTTGTAGGTGTTCACTTTGGTGGAAACGGCCCTGGAAATAAAAGTGCAAAAGGATATGGTGTTTATTTCTCTCCTGAAATTAAGAAATTCATTACAGATAATTTAGATAAATAATTAAAACTTAGACATTCACCCAATCCTGACAAAATATACTATAACTAACATTTATTAATATATATTGCATTATTTAATATGCATCAAAGCCAATCAATGATTGATTTTCACCAACTCAATTGTTGATTGGTTTTATTTATGTATGAATGAACAACTTTTTGACATCATTAAGAATATAAATGATTTTGAAAGCATTTGAAAGCTACAACATTTCCATAAAATTTTTCAATTATAATCGCGCCACTAAAATATAAAAATTTCCACAACCAACCTCAAAATTCTCAACATCGCAACATAACCAAATGTTATAATAAATCTATTACACAAAGAGATAAATTACTTATTCAAAGGCGGAGGAATCACATGTCTATTACTGAAAAACAACGTCAGCAACAAGCTGAATTACATAAAAAATTATGGTCG
>OFLS01000352.1_pt1 | contig 16221 bp, 1 predicted proteins | sample 1540891 | NCBI WGS metagenome assembly OFLS01 (sample SAMEA4413038, study PRJEB24355) | metagenome | biome: human; feature: gut; material: faeces | place: United Kingdom | collected 2010
AGATCTTTTATTTTTAACTTCACGAGACTATTCAGATCTACACGGTCACCGTTAACCTTACCGCGCCAACCATTGGCATTAACACCATCGCTACCGATGACATAATTAACGCCACCGAAAAAGGCGCGGATCTGCAAATTTCCGGCACCAGCAATCAGCCAGCGGGCACCACTATTACGGTGACACTGAACGGGCAAAATTACACCGCCACGACCGATGCTTCCGGCAACTGGAGCACCACGGTGCCAGCCTCCGCTGTCGGTGCGCTGGGCGAAGCCAGTTACACGGTGACGGCGAACGTCACCGATAGCGCGGGCAACAGCAATTCCGCCAGCCATAACGTGCAGGTCAATACCGCGCTGCCTGGCGTCACCATTAATCCGGTGGCGAGCGACGATATTATTAATGCCGCCGAATCGGGCGTGGCGCAAACTATCAGTGGGCAGGTGACGGGCGCGGCGGCGGGCGATACCGTCACCGTGACACTTGGCGGGAAAACTTACACCGCTACCGTGCAGGGGAATTTAAGCTGGAGCGTGGACGTTCCGGCGGCGGATATTCAGGCCATCGGTAATGGCGATCTCACGGTTAACGCCTCAGTGACCAACGGCGTGGGTAATACCGGCAGCGGTTCGCGCGATATTACTATCGACGCCAATTTGCCAGGTCTGCGCGTCGATACCGTGGCGGGCGATGATGTGGTTAACAGCATCGAGCACGGTCAGGCACTGGTGATAACCGGTAGCAGCAGCGGGCTGGCGGCGGGCGCGGCGCTGACGGTGGTGATCAATAACGTCACCTATGGCGCGACAGTATTAGCCGATGGCACATGGAGCCTTGGCGTTCCGGCGGCAGATGTGGGCAACTGGCCTGCGGGGACGGTGAATATCACGGTAAGCGGCACTAACACCGCCGGAACAACTACGACAATCACCCATCCAGTCACCGTCGATCTGGCAGCGGTGGCGATCTCCATTAACACCGTTTCCGGCGACGATGTGATTAATGCCGCTGAAAAAAGTGCAGATTTAACCCTTTCAGGCAGCACCTCCGGCGTGGAAGCGGGGCAAACGGTCACCGTTACCTTTGGCGGGAAAACCTACACCGCTACCGTAGCGGGCGATGGTAGCTGGACAACCACCGTACCTGCCGCCGATCTCAGCGCGTTACGCGACGGCGACGCCACGGTACAGGCCAGCGTCAGCACTATTAACGGCAACACGGCTTCGGCAACCCACGCCTACAGCGTCGATGCCACGGCCCCGACGCTTGCCATCAATACCATCGCCACCGACGATATTCTGAACGCCGCCGAGGCGGGCAATCCGCTAACCATCAGCGGCAGCAGTAACGCCGAAGCGGGGCAGACGGTAACCGTCACGCTTAATGGCGTGACTTACACCGGCACCGTCCAGGCTGACGGAAGCTGGAGCGTCAGCGTACCGACGGCGGATCTCAGCAATCTGACCGCCAGCCCGTACACGGTCAGCGCCTCGGTAAACGATAAAGCGGGTAACCCGGCGACCGCCACTCACGGCCTGGCGGTGGATCTCACTGTTCCAGTGCTGACCATCAACACCGTCTCCGGCGATGACATTATTAACGCCGCCGAACACGGACAGGCGCTGGTGATCTCCGGCTCCAGCACTGGCGGGGAAGCGGGCGATGTCATCACCGTCACGTTAAACAGTAAAACCTATACCACCACGCTGGACGCTTCCGGCAACTGGAGCGTCGGCGTTCCGGCGGCAGATGTCACTGCGCTGGGCAGCGGCCCGCAAACCATTACTGCCACCATTACGGATATCGCGGGTAATAGCGATGACGCCAGCCGCACGGTCACCGTGAATCTGACCGCGCCAACCATTGGTATCAACACTATCGCCAGCGATGACGTGATTAACGCCACGGAAAAAAGCGCGGATCTGCAAATCACCGGCACCAGTAATCAACCCGCAGGCACCACAATAACGGTGACGCTGAACGGGCAAAATTACACCGCGACGACCGATTCCTCCGGCAACTGGAGCGCCACGGTGCCAGCCTCGGCGGTTAGCGCGCTGGGGGAAGCCAGTTACACGGTAACCGCGAACGTCACCGATAGTGCAGGCAACAGCAATTCCGCCAGCCATAACGTGCTGGTCAACAGCGCGCTGCCTGCCGTCACCATTAACGCGGTGGCGACCGACGATATTATTAACGCTGCTGAATCCGGAAACGCGCAAACCATCAGCGGCCAGGTCACGGGCGCGGCGGCGGGCGATACGGTCACCGTTACGCTGGGCGGCAACACCTACACCGCCACGGTGCAGGCTAATTTAAGCTGGAGTGTCAGCGTTCCGGCGGCAGATATTCAGGCCATCGGCAACGGCTCTCTCACCGTAAACGCCTCGGTGACCAACGTCGTCGGCAACACCGGCAACGGTTCGCGAGACATCACTATCGATGCCAATCTGCCTGGCCTGCGGGTCGATACCGTGGCGGGCGATGATGTTATTAACAGCATTGAGCACAATCAGGCGCTGGTGATCACCGGCAGCAGCAGCGGATTAACGGCGGGAACGGCGTTAACGGTCGAGATTAACAACGTTACTTATGGCGCGACGGTATTAGCCGACGGCACGTGGAGCCTCGGTATTCCGGCGGCAGACGTCAGCAACTGGCCTGCGGGTACGGTGGATATTACGGTAAGCGGCACCAACAGCGCCGGAACAACCTCCACCATTACCCATCCGGTTACCGTCGATCTGGCTGGGGTCGCCATCACCATTAACACTCTCTCTGGTGATGATGTGATCAACGCCGTCGAAAAAGGCGAAACGCTGGTCGTAAGCGGCAGCACCAGCGGTGTGGAAGCTGGGCAAACGGTGACTGTCACCTTTGGTGGCAAAAATTACACCACCACTGTGGAATCTAACGGTAGCTGGACGGTGAATGTGCCGCCTGCCGATCTCGCTGCGCTACCGGACGGCGCGGGCAACGTGCAGGCGAGCGTCAGTAATATTAACGGCAACAGCGCCCAGGCGGATCGCGCGTATAGCGTTGATGCCACCGCGCCGCTTGTGACCATCAACACCATCGCCAGCGACGATATTCTTAACGCCGCCGAAGCGGGATCGGCGCTGACCATCAGCGGCACCAGCACGGCAGAAGCCGGGCAGACGGTGACCGTGACGCTTAACGGCGTCAATTACAGCGGTAACGTGCAGGCAGACGGAAGCTGGAGCGTCAGCGTCCCGACCGGCGATTTAGCTAACCTCACTGCCAGCCCCTATACGGTGAGCGCAGCGGTCAGCGACAAAGCCGGAAATCCGGCTTCAGCAACACATAATCTGACGGTGGACCTTGCCGCTCCGGTTGTCACCATTAACACGGTGGCGGGCGATGACATCATCAACGCCACAGAACATGCACAGGCGCAGATTATCAGCGGCTCGGCAACGGGCGCGACTACCGGTAACACGGTTTCCGTGACCATTGGCACGACCACCTACACCACCGTGCTGGACGCCAACGGCAACTGGAGCATCGGCGTGCCTGCCAGCGTGATTTCCGCACTGGCGCAGGGCGATGTCACCATTACCGCCACGGTCACCGACTCCGCAGGCAACAGCGGCACGGCCTCGCACACTGTCACCGTGGCGCTCGGCGCTCCGGTGCTCGCCATTAACACCATCGCCGTTGATGACATCATTAATGCCACGGAGAAAGGCGCGGATCTGGCGATTTCCGGCAGCAGCAACCAGCCTGCGGGTACGCAGATAACCGTTACGCTCAACGGGCAAAATTACACCACCACTGCCGATGCATCCGGTAACTGGAGCGTGACCGTTCCGGCGTCACGGGTGAGCGCCCTCGGTGAAGCCACTTACACGGTGACCGCCGCCGCTACTGACTCTGATGGCAACAGCGGTTCCGCCAGCCATAACGTGCAGGTTAATACCGCGCTGCCGGGCGTCACCATTAACGTGGTGGCAACGGACGATATTATTAACGCCGCCGAAGCGGGCGTGGACCAGACCATCAGCGGGCAGGTGACGGGTGCTACGGCAGGCGACACGGTGACCGTCACGCTCGGCGGGGCGACGTACACCGCCACGGTGCAGGCGAATTTAAGCTGGAGCGTCGATGTTCCGGCAGCCGCTTTACAGGCGCTGGGCAACGGCGAGCTGACCATTTCGGCTTCGGTAACGAACAGCGTAGGTAATACCGGTAACGGCACGCGTGAAATCACCATCGACGCGAATCTGCCCGGTCTGCGGGTCGATACCGTGGCGGGCGATGATGTGGTCAATATTATCGAGCACGGACAGGCGCTGGTGATTACCGGCAGCAGTTCCGGTCTGGCGACGGACAGTAACGTCACGCTGACCATTAACGGGCAAACCTATGTTGCGGCGGTACTGGCGGATGGCTCATGGAGCGTCGGCGTTCCGGCGGCAGATGTCAGCGCCTGGCCTGCGGGGACGGTCACGATTACGGCGAGCGGTAGCACCACAGCCGGAAATCCGGTCAGCGTTACGCATCCGGTGACTGTCGATCTCACTGCGGTGGCGGTCAGCATCAACGCCATTACTGCCGATGACGTGATTAACGCTGCCGAAAAAGGCGCGGCGTTAACGCTCTCTGGCAGCACTTCTGGTGTGGAGGCCGGGCAAACGGTCACCGTCACCTTTGGCGGCAAAACCTACACTGCAAGCGTCGCGGCGAATGGTTCCTGGAGCACCTCGGTTCCGGCGGCAGATATGGCGGCCCTGCGTAATGGCGATGCCAGCGCACAGGCCAGCGTCAGCAATGTTAACGGCAACAACGCCACTACTACCCACGCTTACAGCGTCGATGCCAGCGTGCCAACGGTGACCATTAACACCATTGCGGGCGACGACATTCTTAACGCCGCCGAAGCGGGTGCTGCGCTGACTATCACTGGCAGCAGCACGGCGGAAGCGGGGCAGACGGTGACCGTCACCCTCAATGGTGCAAACTATACTGGCACCGTACAGACGGACGGCAGCTGGAGCATCAGCGTACCGCCAGCCGACTTAAGCGCCCTGACCGACAGCAACTACACCGTTAGCGCGGCGGTGAGCGACAAAGCCGGAAACCCGGCCTCGGTTAATCACAACCTGACGGTGGATACTTCCGTTCCGGTCGTCACCATCAACACGGTGGCAGGCGATGATGTGATCAACGCGACGGAACACGCCCAGGCGCAGATCATCAGCGGCTCCGCCACGGGTGCGGCAACCGGTAGCACCGTGACGGTGACTATCGGCACAAATACCTTCACCACCGTGCTGGATGCCAGCGGTAACTGGAGCGTCGGCGTTCCGGCAAGCGTCGTCTCGGCGCTGGCGAACGGCACGGTGACCATTAACGCCAGCGTCACCGATGCCGCCGGAAACAGCGGCAGCGCCACGCATCAGGTGACGGTCAATACTGGCCTGCCGTCAATTACCTTTAACGCCATCAGCGGCGATAACGTCCTGAACGCCGATGAAAAAGGCCAGCCGTTGACCATTAGCGGTAGCAGTACGGGGTTGGCGACCGGCGCACAGGTTACCGTCACACTCAACGGTCATAACTACAGCGCTACCACCGACGCGGCGGGCAACTGGACCTTAACCGTGCCGGTGAGCGATCTGGCGGCTTTAGGCCAGGCCAACTATATCGTCAGCGCCAGCGCCACCAGTGCGGCAGGTAACACCGCCAGCAGCCAGGCGAATTTACTGGTCGACAGCGGCCTGCCGGGCGTCACCATCAACACCGTGGCAGGCGACGATATTATCAACGCCGCCGAAGCGGGAGCCGCTCAAACCATCAGCGGGGTGGTGACTCGCGCCGCCGCTGGCGATACGGTCACCGTGACGCTTGGCGGCAACACTTATACTGCACAAGTTCAGGCCGATTTAAGCTGGAGCGTCAGCGTTCCGGCAGCCGACCTCCAGGCGCTGGGCAATGGTGATTTGACCATTACCGCCTCGGTCACCAACGCGAATGGCAACACCGGCAGCGGCACGCGGGATATCACCATTGATGCCAACCTGCCGGGGCTGCGCGTGGATACGGTGGCGGGCGATGATATCGTCAACAGCATTGAACACGGGCAGGCGCTGGTGATCACCGGCGGCAGCAGTGGTCTGAATGCCGGTGTGCCATTGACGATCACGATTAACGGTACGGCTTATTCCGCCACGGTACAGGCGGACGGAAGCTGGAGTGTCGGCATTCCGGCGGCAAACGTTAGCGCCTGGCCAGCGGGAGCATTAACCGTTGAGGTAGACGGGCAGAGCAGCGCCGGAAATCCGGTCGGCGTCAGCCATCCGTTCACTGTCGATTTAACGGCGGTGGCAATCAGCATCAGCACCGTTGCCAGCGATGACGTAATTAATGCCGCCGAGAAAGGCACCAATCTGACCCTTTCCGGCAGTACCAGCGGGATTGAGAGCGGGCAAACCGTCACCGTCACTTTTGGCGGTAAAACCTACACTGCAAGCGTCGCCGCCAACGGGAGCTGGAGTGTAAACGTTCCGGCGGCAGATCTGGCAATTCTGCCAGACGGCGCGGCGAACGTGCAGGCTAGTGTCAGCAGCGCGAGCGGTAACAGTGCCTCGGCGACCCATGCGTATAGCGTTGACGCCAGCGCACCGACGCTCACCATTAACACCATTGCCAGCGACGATATTCTTAACGCCACGGAGGCGGGAAGCCCGCTCATCATCAGCGGCACCAGCACCGCCGAAACCGGGCAGACGGTCACCGTCACCCTTAACGGCGCAACCTACAGCGGTAATGTGCAGGCAGACGGTAGCTGGAGCGTCAGCGTTCCCCCTTCAGCCTTAGGCGCGCTGAGCGCAAGCAATTACACCGTCAGCGCCACGGTCAACGACAAAGCGGGCAACCCCGGCAGCGCCAGCCATAATCTGGCGGTAGACACCACCGCGCCGGTTCTCACCATTAACACTGTGGTGGGCGATGACATTATCAACGATGCCGAACATGCGCAGGCGCTGGTGATCTCCGGCACCAGCACGGGCGGGGAAGCGGGCGATGTGGTGAGCGTTGTGCTCAACGGCAAAACCTACACCACCACCCTGGATGCCTCCGGTAACTGGAGCGTTGGCGTTCCAGCGGCGGATGTTGCGGCACTCGGTAGCGGTGCGCAGACCATCACCGCCAGCGTCAGCGATCGGGCAGGCAACAGCGACGACGCCAGCCGCACCGTGACCGTCAGTCTCACCGCGCCAGTGATTAGCATCAACACCATCGCGGGCGATGATGTGATCAACGCGACGGAAAAAGGATCTGATCTGGCGCTTTCCGGCATCAGCGATCAGCCAGCGGGCACGGCGATCACCGTCACCCTGAACGGACAAAACTACAGCGCCACCACCGACTCTTCTGGCAACTGGAGCGTCACCGTGCCCGCCTCGGCGGTCAGTGCGCTGGGCGAAGCCTCCTACAGCGTGACGGCGAGCGTCACCAATGCTCAGGGTAACAGCAGCACCGCCAGCCATAACGTGCAGGTCAATACCGCGCTACCGGGCGTCACCATTAATCCGGTAACGACGGACGATATTATTAACGCCGCAGAAGCAGGCAGCGCGCAAACTATCAGCGGCCAGGTAACCGGTGCGGCGGCGGGCAGCACCGTCACCGTTGAACTGGGCGGTAAAACTTACACCGCCACCGTCCAGGCTGATTTAAGCTGGAATGTGAGCGTACCTGCCGCCGACTGGCAGGCGCTGGGTAACGGTGAGTTAACGGTTAATGCCTCGGTGACCAACGCCGTTGGTAACACCGGTAGCGGCACGCGCGATATCACCATCGATGCCAGTCTGCCTGGCCTGCGGGTGGATACCGTCGCGGGTGATGATGTGGTCAATATCATCGAACACAGTCAGGCGCAGGTGATCACCGGTAGCAGCTCCGGCTTTGCGGCGGGCACGGCGCTGACCGTAGTGATAAATAATCAAACTTACGCCGCCACGGTGCTGGCGAACGGCAGCTGGAGCGTCGGCGTTCCTGCGACGGATGTCAGTAACTGGCCTGCGGGAACGCTGAATATTACCGTTAGCGGCGCGAACAGTGCCGGAACGCAAACCAGCATTACCCATCCGCTGACCGTTGATCTCACCACCGTCGCCGTCAGCATAAACAGCATCACCAGCGATGATGTGATTAACGCCGCCGAAAAAGGCGCGGCGCTAACGCTCTCCGGCAGCACGTCCGGTGTCGAAGCGGGGCAAACCGTTACCATTACTTTTGGCGGCAAAACCTACACCACCACGGTGGCGGCTAACGGTAGCTGGAGCACCACCGTTCCGGCTGTGGATATGGCGACCCTGCGTGACGGCGATGCCAGCGCCCAGGTGCGGGTGACTAACGTCAATGGCAACAGCGCCACGGCAACGCATGAATACAGCGTCGATAGCGCCGCGCCAACGGTGACCATCAACACCATTGCCAGTGATAACATCATCAACGCCAGCGAAGCGGCGGCGGGCGTGACGGTATCCGGCACCAGCACGGCGGAGACGGGGCAGACGCTGACCGTCACGCTTAACGGCACTAACTACCAGACCACGGTGCAGGCAGACGGCAGCTGGAGTTTAACGCTGCCCGCCAGCGACTTAACCGCACTTGCCAATAACGGCTACACCCTGACCGCCTCGGTCAGCGATTTGGCGGGTAACCCTGGCAGCGCCAGCAAAGGTGTGACCGTCGATACCACCGCGCCCGTCATCAGTTTCAACACCGTGGCGGGCGACGATGTGATTAACAACGTCGAACACACTCAGGCGCAGATTATCAGTGGCACCGCCACAGGCGCGGTGGCGGGCGACCGCCTGGTGGTGACCATCGCCGGGCAGCAGTATGTCACCAGCACCGATGCCAGCGGCAACTGGAGCGTTGGCGTGCCTGCCAGCGTGATTTCCGGCCTTGCGGACGGCACGGTGACCATCAGCGCCACCATTACCGATAGCGCAGGCAACAGCAGTACGCAGACGCACAACGTGCAGGTAAACACGGCGGCAGTGTCGCTCTCGGTCAGCACCATCAGCGGCGATAATATTATTAACGCCGCCGAAGCAGGCAGTGCGCTGACCCTGAGCGGCACCGGAACGAACTTTGCCGCAGGTACAGTAGTGACCGTGTTGCTTAACGGCAAAGGCTACAGCGCCACCATTCAGAGCAACGGGAGCTGGAGCGTGAACGTGCCGGCGGCAGACGTCGCAGCACTCAGTGATGGCACCAGCTACACGGTTAGCGCCTCCGCGCAGGACAGCGCCGGAAACAGCGCCACGGCCTCACGCAGCGTGGCGGTGGATCTCACCGCGCCGGTTATCAGCATAAACACGGTTTCAACGGACGACCGACTCAACGCCGCCGAACAGCAGCAGCCGTTAACCCTTAACGGCTCGACTAGCGCGGAAGTGGGGCAGACGGTCACCGTCACCTTTGGCGGCAAAACCTATACCGCCACGGTTGCCGCCAATGGCACCTGGGCGCTTAACGTGCCTGCGGCGGATCTGGCCGCGCTCGGGCAGGGTGCGCAGACCATTACCGCCAGCGTGAACGATCGCGCCGGTAACCCCGGTCAAACCACGCACGCCCTGACCGTCGATACCGTTGCGCCAACGGTCACCATCGCCACGGTGGCGGGTGACGATATTATCAACAACGCCGAGCAGCTTGCCGGGCAGACCATCAGCGGCACCACCACCGCCGAAGTGGGCCAGACGGTGACCGTTACCTTTAACGGTCAGAGCTGGACTGCAACGGTCGGCAGCGGCGGAAGCTGGTCGGTGTTTATTCCGGCGCAGCAGTTTGCCGGATTAAGCGACGGCAGCTACACCATTAGCGCGACGGTTAGCGATCAGGCCGGAAACCCCGGCAGCGCCAGCCGTGGCGTGACGCTGAACGGCGACGTCCCCTCCGTCACCATCAACACCTTTGCGGGCGATGATGTGGTGAATGCAGCGGAGCACGGCTCGTCGCTGGTGATCAGCGGCACCACCACCGCCCCAGTCGGGCAGACGCTGACCCTGACCTTAAACGGCAAAACCTACACCACCACGGTACAGACCGGCGGTAGCTGGAGCTACACCCTCGGCAGCGTCGATGTCACCGCGCTGGCGGACGGCAATGCCTACGTGATTAACGCCTCGGTGAGCAACGCTATTGGCAACACCGGCAGCAGCAATCACACCATTACTGTCGATCTCAGCGCCCCGGCGATGGGTATTAATATCGATTCCCTGCAAGCCGACACTGGCCTTAGCTCCAGCGACTTTATCACCAGCGTCAGTCCGGTGGTGGTCAACGGCTCGCTCACCGCCGCGCTTGCCAGTAACGAGACGGCACAAATCAGTATCGACGGCGGCGTAACCTGGACCACGCTCACCGTTACCGGCACGACCTGGCGCTATAACGACAGCCGCACGCTGACCGATGGCAGTTATCTCTATCAGGTGCGGGTGATTGACGCGGCGGGCAACGTCGGTGCCACTGACAGCCAGAATGTGGTGATCGACACCATCGCGCCAGATCCCGCGGTGAAAACCATCGCCATCAACGCGATCACCACCGATACTGGATTGATTACTAACGATTTTGTCACCAGCGACACGACGCTTGCGGTAAGCGGCACGCTGGGGGCGGCGCTTTCTTCCGGTGAGTTCGCGCAAATCAGCATTGATGGCGGCACCACCTGGCAGAATCTTTCGGTAAGCGGTTTGACCTGGACATATCTTGACGGGCGGACGCTGAGCGATGGCAACTACAACTATCAGGTGCGGGTTATCGACACCGCCGGAAATATCGGCGCGACCGCCAGCCAGATAGTCACTGTGGACACCACCGCGCCGCTGGCGAGCAAAACCATCGCCATTGCGGGCATCAGCGATGACACTGGGTTAAGTAGCAGCGATTTTGTTACTCGCGACACCACGCTGACCGTGCGCGGCACGCTCGGCGCGGCGCTTGCCGCCGATGAACGGGCGCAAATCAGCCTTGACGGCGGTGTCACCTGGACCACGTTAACCGTTATCGGCACCAGCTGGAGCTATGCCGATGGTCGCACACTGACCGACGGCACCTGGAACTACACGGTGCGGGTGGTGGATCTGGCGGGGAACGTTGGGCAGACCGCAACGCAAAATGTGGTGGTCGACACCACCAGCCCGGAAGCGGCGAAAAGTATCACCATTACCGGTATCAGCGATGACACCGGAGCCAGCAGCAGCGATTTTATTACCAGCGACACCTCGCTTACCGTGCGCGGCGTATTGGGGGCGGCGCTCGGCGCTAACGAGTTCGCGCAAATCAGTACCGACAACGGCGCAACCTGGGTGAACGTAACGCTGGCGGCAGATGGCCTGAACTGGAGTTACGTTGACGGACGCACGCTAACGAATGGCACGACGACCTGGCAGGTGCGGGTGGTCGATCTGGCGGGCAACGTTGGCGCAACCAGCAGCCAGTCGGCGCAGATCGACACCGTTAACCCGGCGCAGGTGTTGACCATCGCCAGCATCAGCACCGACACGGGGAGTTCGGCAACTGACTTTATCACCAGTGACACCACGCTCACCCTAACCGGTTCGCTGGGGGCGGGGCTTGCCAGCGGCGAAGTGGCGCAGATTAGCCTCGATGGCGGCGCGACCTGGATCACACTCACCACCAACGGCACGCAGTGGACCTACACTGACAGCCGCACGCTGACCGACGGCAGCTATGTTTATCAGGTGCGGGTGCTGGATCTGGCGGGGAACACCGGCCCGGTGGTGTCGAAAACGGTGGTGGTCGATACGATTAACCCTACCGCCACGCCGACCATTGTGTCGTATACCGATGATGTCGGGCAGCGGCAGGGGACATTAAGCAGTTCGCAGGCCACCGACGACACTACGCCGTTGCTGAACGGCGTGCTCTCCGGCCCGCTTGCCAGCGGTGAAGTGGTTTACCTCTACCGTAACGGCCTGCTGTTAGGCGCGGTAACGATGGTCGGCGCACTGAACTGGACCTACAGCGACAGCGGGCTGGTGAGCGGTGCCTACACCTACAGTGCGCGAGTGGTGGATCTGGCGGGGAATATCACCGCCTCCAGTGATTTTGTCCTGACGGTCGATACCTCTATTCCGACCACGCTGGCGCAAATTACCAGCCAGACCACGCGCGATACCACGCCGATTATCAGCGGGGTAATCACGGCGGCACTCGCCAGTGGGCAGTATGTTGAAGTGGTGATCAACGGCAAAACCTACACCTCTGAACCGGGTGGCGCGGTAGTGGTCGATCCGGCGCACAACACCTGGTATGTACAGTTGCCGGATACCGACGCGCTGGCGGCTTCTGCGACCGCCTATAACGTCACCGCGCAGGTAAAAAGCTCGGCGGGCAACGGCAATAACGCCAATATTAGCAACGGCACGGTGACGGTTAACGCGGCGATTGATTACACACCGACCTGGACCACCGCCAGCAAAACCACCGCCTGGGGATTGACCTACGGCCTTGACTCGCACGGGATGTGGACGGTGCTGGCAAACCAGCAGGTAATGCAATCGACTGACCCACTCACCTGGTCGAAGACCGCGCTGACGCTGTATCAGAGCGGCAACAACTACGCCACCAGCTCCATCGCCGATTACGACCGTAACGGCACGGGCGATCTGTTTATCACCCGTGATGACTACGGTACAGGCTATATCAACGGCTTTACCAATAACGGCGATGGCACCTTTTCCAGCGCTATTCAGGTCACCGTCGGCACCCTGACGTGGTACGGCTCGATTGTGGCATTTGATAAAGAGGGCGACGGCTATCTCGACTTCTGGATTGGCGACGCGGGCGGGCCGGACTCCAACACCTTCTTGTGGAACAACGCAGGTACGCTGGTAGGTAACTCCACCACGTCGAACAGCGGCGGTAGCGCCACGGTGGGCGGGGCGGTGACAGGGTATCTTTCGCTCAACGAAGGTTCTGGTGTCGATCTGAACAATGACGGCAGGATCGACCTGGTTCAGCACACCTACAACCTGAACAACTATTACACGCTATCTTCGCTCATCAACCAAGGGAATGGGACGTTTGTCTGGGGGCAGAACACCACCAATACCTTCCTGAGCGGGGCGGGCAGTGGCGCTATGAGCAGCAGCGTTTCCATGACCTGGGCCGATTTCGATGGTGACGGCGATATGGATCTCTTCCTGCCTGCCAGCCAGGGAAGAGCTAACTACGGCTCGCTGTTATTCAACACCAACGGCGTACTGGGTAGCCCGGTGGCGGTGGGCGCAACGGCAACCACCTATGCCAGCCAGTTTAGCGTGGCGGTGGACTGGAACCATGACGGCCTGATGGATATCGCCCGTATCGCCCAGACCGGGCAGTCGTATCTTTATACCAACGTCAGCAATGCCAGCAACTGGACACAATCGGCCCTCGGCGGCAGCCAGAGCGGTACCACCAGCGGCGTGGCGGCAATGGACTACGACTGGGACGGCGCGGTGGATGTGCTGGTGACCAAACAGTCGGGCAGCGTCTATCTTATTCGCAACACCAACACGGTGAGCTACGGCACCTCGCTGCACCTGCGCATCACCGATCCTAACGGCATTAACGTCTATTACGGCAATACCGTAAAACTGTACAACTCGGCGGGAGTGCTGGTCGCCACGCAAATCATCAACCCGCAGTCGGGGATGGGGGTTAACGACACCTCGGCGCTGGTCAACTTCTACGGGCTGAATGCCGGAGAAACCTACAACGCGGTGCTGATCAAATCCACTGGCACCACCGCCAGCAATATCGACCAGACGGTCAACACCAGCTGGGGCGGCTTACAGGCCACCGATGCCACTCACGCTTACGACCTCAGCGCCGAAGCAGGCACCGCGAGCAACAATGGCAAGTTCGTCGGCACCGGCTATAACGACACCTTCTTTGCCACCGCAGGCACCGACACTTACGACGGTTCCGGCGGCTGGGTGTACAGCTCCGGCACCGGAACCTGGCTTGCGAACGGCGGCATGGACGTGGTTGATTTCCGCCTCTCGACGGTGGGCGTGACCGCGAACTTAAGCAGCACCGCCGCGCAGGCCACCGGCTTTAACACCTCGACATTTACCAATATCGAAGGGATATCCGGCTCGAATTTTAACGACACTCTGACCGGCAGCAGCGGCGATAACCAACTGGAAGGGCGCGGCGGTAACGACACGCTCAACATCGGCAACGGCGGCCACGACACCTTGCTCTATAAACTGCTCAACGCAAGCGACGCGACCGGCGGCAACGGCTCGGATGTGGTGAATGGCTTTACGGTAGGGACATGGGAAGGCACCGCCGACACCGATCGCATTGATATCCGCGAGTTGTTACAGGGCAGCGGCTACACCGGCAACGGCAAAGCCAGCTACGTCAACGGCGTGGCAACGCTGGATGCGCAGGCCGGAAACATCGGTGATTTTGTCAAAGTCACCCAGAGCGGCAGCGACACCATCGTGCAGATCGACCGCGACGGCACGGGCGGCACTTTTGCGGCAACTAACGTGGTCACGCTGACGGGCGTGCATACCGACCTCGCCACTTTGCTGGCGAATCATCAGTTGATGGTGGTGTAGAGAATGAAAAAAAATGCCCAGTCCGTGGAAGCCTGGCTGGAGGCGATGATCGCCGTGGCGCGCTATTACCGCCTTGATTTTTCTCAGGAGAATGTGCGCGCGACCGTCAACTGGGAGCGCGACAGTAAGCGGGAGGAGTTACTCACCGACATGGCGCGGCAGTTGGGGATGGGGCTTCGGCTGGTGGAGTTCTCCACCGACTCGCTCAACCCCTGGCGGCTGCCGTTGATCGCCGTTTTTGATAATCAACAAATTGGCGTGATCACCCGCCGCGATAATCACGACAATATCAGCGTTCAGTTCAGCGGTGACGAAGGGCTGGAAACCACGCTTAACGTTACGGATATTGAAGATAACATCGTCGAACTGGCGCTGTTGCGCCCGCTCAGCGCTATTCCTGACGCGCGGGTAGACGACTATATTCGCCCGTATCAGGCGAACTGGTTCTGGAATCTCTCGCTAAAAGACTGGCGGCGCTATGGCGATATTATGCTGGCGTCACTGGTGGCGAACGTGCTGGCGCTTGCGGCGATGATTTTCTCGATGCAGGTTTACGACCGGGTGGTTCCGGCGCAGTCCTACCCGACGCTGTGGGTGCTGTTCGCCGGGGTGATGATGGCGATCCTGTTTGAATTCTGTATGCGCATGGTGCGCACGCACCTTTCCGATGTGATTGGTAAGCGGGCAGATCTGCGCATTTCGGATCGCGTTTTTGGTCACGCATTACGGCTGAAAAATAACGTGCGATCGAAATCCACCGGATCGTTTATCTCGCAGATCCGCGAACTGGAATCGGTGCGGGAGCTGATCACCTCCACCACTATTGGTGCAGTGGCGGATCTGCCGTTCTTCCTGCTGTTTGTCTTTATTTTGTGGATGATTGGCGGCTGGCTGGTGCTGGTGGTTTTGCTGGCGCTGCCGTTATTGGTGATCCCCGGCCTGCTGGTACAACGCCCGCTGGCGCGGCTGGCGAACGAAGGGATGCGCGAGTCGGCGGTGCGTAACGCTACGCTGGTGGAAGCCGTGCAGTCGATTGAAGACATTAAACTGCTGCGCGCTGAACAGCGTTTTCAGAATCAGTGGAATCACACTAACGACGTGGCCTCGTCCATCAGCATGAAGCAACGTTTTCTCACCGGGCTACTGCTCACCTGGACGCAGGAAGTGCAATCCATCGTCTACGTCGTGGTGCTGTTGGTGGGCTGCTTTATGGTAATGAACGGTGACATGACTACCGGCGCGCTGGTCGGGACGACGATCCTGGCTTCGCGCACCATCGCGCCGCTGTCGCAGATATCCGGTGTGCTCTCGCGCTGGCAGCAGGCGAAAGTGGCGCGCAACGGACTTGATGAACTGATGAAGCGCCCGGTGGATCAGCCGGAACACGGCAAACTGGTGCATAAAGCGGTGCTACACGGCAATTATCAGTTCAGCAACGCTATCTTTTATTACGATGAAGAAGAGAAAATTGCCGATGTGGCGATTGGCAAACTCAACATCCAGGCCGGAGAGAAAATCGCCATTCTCGGGCGCAACGGCGCGGGTAAATCAACGCTACTGCAAATGCTCGCCGGAATGCGTATCGCCCAGCAGG
>OFLS01000353.1_pt1 | contig 16209 bp, 11 predicted proteins | sample 1540891 | NCBI WGS metagenome assembly OFLS01 (sample SAMEA4413038, study PRJEB24355) | metagenome | biome: human; feature: gut; material: faeces | place: United Kingdom | collected 2010
CCGAGACTATCATACAACACTCCGCGCTCATATAAAAGCTGTGCGCGTTCGTCATCGGTTAAAGCCCGACTGGCAAGAATTTGTTCCATGCGCGCCAGAATCACTTCCTGCTGCAAAGTCGGTTGCAATGGCACCGCGAGGACTGCGTCCTTACGCCAGGCAGAGTTGCTGCATCCTGCCAGCGTGAGAGCTGTCGCCACGAAACACCAGCGCAAAAAAGGCTTCATTTCCCACTCCCGAAGACAACGATTGGATGAACGTCCAGTTCCCCGGCTGCAAACAGGGCGTCCTGCCCGCAATGCGCCCTCCGCAATGCGGAGGGCAAACGGCAACCTTACTCGCCCTGCTGTTCGGCAGCCGGAGCTTCCGGCGCAGCCGCAGGCTGAGTTTGTTCAGTTGCTTCTTTGATGCTCAGACGGACACGGCCCTGACGGTCAACTTCCAGAACCTTAACCGGCACTTCCTGACCCATCTGCAGATAGTCGGTCACTTTCTCAACGCGCTTGTCGGCGATTTGAGAGATGTGAACCAGACCTTCTTTACCGCCGCCAATGGCAACAAACGCGCCAAAGTCAACGATACGGGTCACTTTACCGTTATAGATACGGCCAACTTCGATCTCAGCGGTGATCTCTTCGATACGACGAATCGCGTGCTGCGCTTTGTCGCCGTCGGTTGCCGCGATCTTCACGGTACCGTCATCTTCGATTTCGATAGTGGTGCCGGTTTCTTCGGTCAGCGCACGAATAACGGAACCGCCCTTACCGATAACGTCTTTGATTTTGTCCGGACTGATCTTGATCGTGTGGATACGCGGTGCGAATTCAGAGATATCGCCGCGCGGCGCGTTAATCGCCTGTTCCATCACGCCCAGGATGTGCAGACGCGCACCTTTAGCCTGGTTCAGAGCAACCTGCATGATCTCTTTGGTGATACCTTCAATTTTGATATCCATCTGCAGAGCAGAGATACCTTCGCGGGAACCCGCTACTTTGAAGTCCATATCGCCCAGGTGATCTTCATCGCCCAGAATGTCAGACAGTACAACGAAGTTGTCGCCTTCTTTCACCAGACCCATTGCGATACCCGCAACGGCGGCTTTCACCGGCACGCCTGCGTCCATCAGAGCCAGAGAAGCGCCACAGACGGAAGCCATGGAGGAGGAGCCGTTAGATTCGGTGATTTCAGAAACCACGCGAACGGTGTACGGGAACTCTTCGATAGTCGGCATCACGGCCAGTACGCCGCGCTTAGCCAGACGACCGTGACCGATTTCGCGACGCTTCGGAGAACCGACCATTCCCGTTTCGCCTACGGAGTACGGAGGGAAGTTATAGTGGAACAGGAAGGAGTCCGTGCGCTCGCCCATCAGTTCATCGATGTTCTGCGCGTCGCGTGCGGTGCCCAGGGTCGCGGTAACCAGCGCCTGAGTTTCGCCACGGGTAAACAGTGCGGAACCGTGGGTACGCGGCAGAACGCCGGTACGAACGTCCAGACCACGAATCATATCTTTTTCACGACCATCAATACGCGGCTCACCGGCCAGTACGCGGCTACGCACCACGTTTTTCTCGATTGCGTGCAGGATTTCGCCCAGTTCGTTAGCGTCCAGAGCTTCATCTTCCGCAACCAAGGTCGCGATAGTTTCCGATTTGATCACGTCAACCTGAGCATAGCGCTCCTGTTTGTCGGTGATACGGTAAGCATCGCTCAGGCGAGATTCAGCCAGCGCAGCAACGCGCGCGTTCAGCGCCGCATCAACCACTTCCGGCTGCCAGTCCCAGCGCGGCTTACCGGCTTCTTTCACCAGATCGTTGATGTTCTGAATAACCACCTGCTGCTGGTCGTGACCAAACACGACCGCGCCCAGCATCTGGTCTTCGCTCAGCAGTTCAGCTTCGGATTCAACCATCAGTACTGCGGCTTCGGTACCTGCGACAACCAGATCCAGTTTGCTGGACTTCAGCTCTTCCTGGGTCGGGTTCAGCACGTACTGGTCATTAATATAACCCACGCGAGCGGCACCAATTGGGCCGTTGAACGGAATACCGGACAGGGACAGCGCTGCGGAAGCGCCGATCATCGCGACGATATCCGGGTTAACCTGCGGGTTAACGGAAACCACGGTCGCGATAACCTGAACTTCGTTAACGAAGCCTTCCGGGAACAGCGGGCGAACCGGGCGGTCAATCAGACGCGCGATCAGGGTTTCGCCTTCGCTCGGACGGCCTTCACGACGGAAGAAACCACCCGGGATTTTACCTGCAGCGTAGGTACGCTCTTGATAGTTAACGGTCAGCGGGAAGAAATCCTGGCCTGGCTTCGCTTTTTTCTGGCCCACAACGGTAACGAATACCGCGGTGTCATCCATGCTAACCATAACGGCGGCAGTTGCCTGGCGCGCCATCATGCCGGTCTCCAGCGTTACGGTATGTTGGCCGTACTGGAATTTACGAACGATCGGATTAAGCAAAATTCTATCCTTTTATCTATAGATGATGTCAAATCCACGATAAGACATCGTATGACCCGATCTTCTGCATCCTCGCGACTAATGACAACCTTTACCCGCCCCTGCGAGTCAAGCCTCTCATTAGCCGCGCGAACCTCTGCATGAAGATCATTAATAGCAACAATACATGAGTTTTTAATGAATTGCTGCCGCCCGGTCGAAAAAAGGGGCCGTGAGGCCCCTTCTTCTGAAACTCGCAGAATTAGCGACGCAGACCCAGACGCTCGATCAGCGCAGAGTAACGTGCAACATCTTTACGTTTCAGGTAGTCGAGCAGTTTACGACGCTGAGAAACCATGCGCAGCAGACCACGACGGCTGTGGTGATCTTTTTTGTGCTCTGCAAAGTGACCCTGCAGGTGGTTGATCTGTGCAGTCAGCAGTGCAACCTGAACTTCAGTAGAACCGCTGTCGTTTTCGCCACGACCGAACTCAGAAACGATTTTTGCTTTAGCTTCAACGCTTAGAGACATTTTCGAACTCCAAAATTAAAAGAAAGAAAGGGTGCCGATCTCTAATTCAGCAACCCCTGATATAACGCTCGCAAATGTTAAAACACGTTGGCGAGTGTTAAGCGGCGATATTCTACTCGCAGCAGCCTTTTATCGCAAGGAAAGCACTCAGACAGGGTATTCAACCACCAGACGACGAGGCGCCACGCGGCCTTCATCATCCATCTCACCCATACCAAGAAACTTCTCTTCAGCGCCTTCAGTGACGCGAACCAGCCCCTGCAGCGGCGCGCCCGATGTCAGCACCGGGTTACCGTTTTTAAAGTAGACGGCCGAGGTTTCCGGAATATTCACCAGCGGGTAATCCGAAGCCGGGCTGTCCATCGGCATCAGCAGCGGGTCCAGCAGCTGGGCTGCGGGAATATCCTGCGCATTTGCTTGTTCGACAAGCGCCTGCAGCTGCTCCAGCGTCACCATCCGTTCGACGGGATATTTACTGACCGCCAGGCGACGCAGGAAAATGACGTGCGCGCCGCACCCGAGTTTCTCGCCTAAGTCATCAATAATCGTGCGAATGTAGGTGCCTTTCGAGCAGTGAATCTCCAGCTCGAGCTCCGTCCCCTCATGGCGAATAAACAGCAGCTCGTACACCGTAATCGGCCGGGATTCACGCGGTACTTCAATCCCCTGTCGGGCATATTCGTACAGCTTTTTCCCCTGGTATTTCAGCGCCGAATACATCGACGGTACCTGCTGGGTTTCGCCACGGAAGCCGTCGAGCGCTGCCGCCAGCTGCTCCGGGCTAAAAGTCAGCGGACGCTCTTCCACCACCTGGCCATCGGCATCAGAGGTATCGGTGCGCTGGCCAAGCCTGGCAATCACGCGGTAGCGCTTGTCAGAATCGAGCAGATACTGGGAAAACTTTGTCGCTTCCCCGAGGCAAATCGGCAGCATACCGGTCGCCAGCGGATCCAGCGCCCCGGTGTGCCCTGCCCGATTAGCATTATAAAGCCGCTTAACTTTCTGCAGCACGTCGTTGCTGGATGCGCCCTGCGGTTTATCCAGCAACAGTACGCCATGCACGTCACGGCCGCGACGACGAGGACGACTCATTAGTCCTCCTTACTGTCGTCCGGGTTCACACGACGTTCATCGTCATGTTTTACCACGCTGGTCACCAGGTTCGACATGCGCATCCCTTCGACTAATGAATTGTCGTAGAAGAAAGTCAGTTCCGGCACGATACGCAGGCGCATCGCTTTGCCCAGCAGCGAGCGGATAAAACCAGATGCTTCCTGCAAAGCCTTGATCCCCGCTTTCACGGCGGCTTCGTCTTTGTCGTTCAGGAAGGTCACAAACACTTTGGCATAGGCCAGGTCGCGGGACATTTCAACGCCTGAAACGGTCGTCATCATGCCCAGACGCGGGTCTTTAATTTCGCGCTGCAGGATGATTGCGATCTCTTTTTGCATCTCCTGGGCCACGCGCTGCGGGCGACCAAATTCTTTCGCCATAATAAATTCTCCAGACAAATAAGGGGGCCACGCGGCCCCCTTTAATTTTGTATAACCGGGTGGCGCTGCGCTTCCCCGGCCTACTAAACGATTAATCGATGGTACGTTGAATCTCGATGATTTCGAATACTTCGATCATATCGCCAACGCGAACGTCGTTGTAGTTCTTAACGCCGATACCACACTCCATACCGTTACGAACTTCGTTAACGTCATCTTTGAAGCGGCGCAGGGATTCCAGCTCGCCTTCATAGATAACCACGTTGTCGCGCAGGACGCGGATTGGGTTATGACGCTTGATCGTACCTTCGGTAACCATACAGCCTGCGATGGCGCCGAATTTCGGCGATTTGAACACATCACGGACTTCAGCCAGACCAATGATCTGCTGTTTCAGTTCCGGAGACAGCATGCCGCTCATCGCTGCTTTCACTTCGTCGATCAGATGGTAGATGACGGAGTAGTAGCGCAGATCCAGGCTTTCCGCGTCGATAACTTTACGTGCGGATGCATCAGCACGTACGTTGAAGCCAACCAGAATCGCGTTGGATGCGGCCGCCAGGGTCGCGTCGGTTTCGGTGATACCACCTACGCCGGAACCGATAATCTTCACTTTCACTTCGTCGGTAGACAGTTTCAGCAAGGAGTCGGAGATCGCTTCCACAGAGCCCTGCACGTCCGCTTTGAGGACGATGTTCACTTCGTGAACTTCGCCTTCGGTCATGTTGGCGAACATGTTCTCAAGCTTAGATTTCTGCTGACGAGCCAGTTTAACTTCACGGAATTTACCCTGACGATACAGCGCAACTTCACGTGCTTTTTTCTCGTCACGCACAACGGTCACTTCGTCACCGGCAGCCGGTACACCTGACAGGCCAAGGATTTCCACCGGAATGGACGGACCCGCTTCCAGCACTTCCTGACCCAGTTCGTTACGCATCGCACGAACGCGACCGTATTCGAAACCGCACAGGACGATGTCGCCTTTATGCAGCGTACCTTCGCGTACCAGAACGGTGGCAACCGGACCACGACCTTTATCGAGGAAAGATTCGATAACCGCGCCGCTCGCCATACCGTTGCGAACCGCTTTCAGCTCCAGAACTTCAGCCTGCAGCAGGATAGCATTCAGCAGATCGTCAATACCGGTACCGGCTTTAGCGGATACAGGGATGAACTGCGCTTCGCCACCCCACTCTTCCGGCATAACGCCGTACTGAGAGAGCTCGTTTTTAACGCGATCCAGGTCCGCTTCCGGCTTATCGATTTTGTTCACCGCAACCACCAGAGGTACCTGCGCCGCTTTCGCGTGCTGGATAGCTTCGATAGTCTGCGGCATTACGCCGTCGTCTGCCGCCACAACCAGAACCACGATATCCGTCGCCTGCGCACCACGAGCACGCATAGAGGTAAACGCGGCGTGACCCGGGGTATCCAGGAAGGTGATCATACCGTTGTCGGTTTCGACGTGGTACGCACCGATGTGCTGGGTAATGCCGCCCGCTTCGCCAGAGGCCACTTTCGTTGAACGAATGTAGTCCAGCAGAGAGGTTTTACCGTGGTCAACGTGACCCATGATGGTCACAACCGGTGCGCGCGGTTCAGCCGCAGCGCCGGTGTCACGGTCGCTCATTACCGCTTCTTCCAGCTCGTTTTCACGACGCAGGATAACTTTGTGGCCCATCTCTTCGGCAACCAGCTGTGCGGTTTCCTGGTCGATGACCTGGTTAATCGTCGCCATGGCGCCCAGCTTCATCATCGCTTTGATGACCTGAGAACCTTTGACGGCCATCTTGTTGGCCAGATCGCCAACGGTGATGGTTTCGCCGATGATAACATCACGGTTAACCGCCTGAGCCGGCTTCTGGAAGCCTTGCTGCAGAGCAGAACCTTTACGATGCTTGCCACCTTTACCGCCGCGAACGGCCGCACGGGCTTCTTCACGATCGGCTTTCGATTCAGCGTGTTTGTTGCCTTTCTTAGCCGGACGCGCTGCTTTCGCATTACGTCCACGGCCGCGACCGCCTTCAACTTCACGATCGTTATCGTCTTCAGCCTGACGCGCATGCTGAGAAGTCGTTACGTGATAGTCAGTGGTCTCTTCAGGGGTTTCTGGCGCTTCAGTCCAGTTCTTTTCATTTTCTTGAGCCATACGGCGTGCTTCTTCCGCTACACGGCGCGCTTCTTCTTCAAGTTTGCGGCGTGCTTCTTCTTCCGATTTGCGCTTCAGCTCCGCAGCTTCGTTTTCGCGGCGTTGCTTTTCAGCCTGGGCGGTTTTGGTCATATCGTCGGTTTGTTGATTGCTCACTTTGTCTTTTTCCGCGGCTTCACGTTTCGCTTTATCGGCGAGTTCACGTTTCGCTTGTTCTGCGGCCTCACGTTCAGCTTTTAATTGCGCCTCGCGTTTGGCAGCTTCTTCTGCCTCACGACGGGCTTGCTCTTCCGCTTCACGCTGCGCCTGCTCTTCCGCGGCAAGGCGTTCGGCCTCTTGCGGATCGCGTTTCACAAAGGTGCGTTTCTTGCGGACTTCGATTTGTACCGACTTACTCTTTCCACCGGTACCCGGAATATTTAACGTGCTGCGCGTTTTGCGCTGCAGCGTCAGCTTGTCGGGCGCTGAGCCGTGTTCACGGTTCAGGTGCGTCAACAAGGTTTGCTTCTCTTGCGCGGTCACAGAATCATCAGCCGATTTGCGGATCCCTGCATCAGCAAATTGCTGTATCAGGCGATCCACAGAGGTCTGAATCTCTGAGGCCAGCGCTTTAATGGTCACATCTGTCATGCTGTTCCTTCCTGCTACAGTTTATTACGCTTCGTCGCCGAACCAACAAATATTACGAGCGGCCATGATAAGTTCTCCGGCTTTCTCGTCGGTCAAGCCTTCGATATCAGCCAGATCATCAATGCCCTGCTCGGCGAGATCTTCCAGCGTACAAACACCACGGGCGGCCAGGGTGAATGCCAGAGCGCGATCCAAACCTTCCAGATTCAACAGATCGTCGGCAGGTTTGCTGTCACCCAGGCTCTCTTCTTTGGCCAGCGCCAGCGTGGTCAGCGCGTTTTTCGCCCGCTCACGAAGTGCTTCAACGGTCGCTTCATCCAGACCGTCAATTTCCAGCAGTTCTTTCATTGGCACATAGGCCAGCTCTTCCAGAGTGGCGAAACCTTCTTCAACCAGCAGCGTGGCGAAATCTTCATCAATATCAAGATATTTAGTGAAGGTATCAATCGCTGCATGGGCTTCAGCCTGATGCTTAGCCTGGAGGTCATCAACGGTCATGACGTTGAGTTCCCAGCCGCTCAGCTGAGACGCCAGACGGACGTTCTGACCGTTACGGCCAATGGCCTGCGCCAGGTTGCCCGCTTCTACTGCGATATCCATGGTGTGCTTGTCTTCATCTACCACGATAGATGCGACGTCAGCCGGAGCCATGGCGTTAATGACAAACTGCGCCGGGTTATCGTCCCACAGCACGATATCGATACGCTCGCCGCCCAGCTCAGTCGAGACTGCCTGAACGCGCGCGCCGCGCATACCGACGCAGGCGCCAACCGGATCGATGCGCTTGTCGTTGGTTTTAACCGCGATTTTGGCACGAGAGCCAGGATCGCGAGCCGCCGCTTTAATTTCGAGAACTTCTTCACCGATTTCCGGAACTTCAATGCGGAACAGTTCAACCAGCATTTCCGGCTTGGAGCGAGTCACGAACAGCTGCGCGCCACGCGCTTCCGGACGAACTGCGTACAGTACGCCGCGGATACGGTCACCCGGACGGAAGTTCTCACGCGGCAGCATGTCTTCGCGCAGGATCACGGCTTCAGCGTTGTTGCCCAGATCCAGCGTAATATTGTCGCGGTTCACTTTCTTCACTACGCCCGTGATGATTTCACCTTCGTGCTCACGGAACTGATCGACGACCATTGCGCGTTCGGCTTCACGTACTTTTTGTACGATAACCTGCTTCGCGGTCTGCGTAGTGATACGGTCAAAGGTGACAGACTCAATCTGGTCTTCGACGTAATCGCCAGGATTCATGCTTTCATCTTCGAAACGCGCAGCTTCCAGCGTGATTTCGCGAGTCGGCTGGGTCACTTCTTCAACAACCAGCCAGCGACGGAATGTGTCGAAATCACCGCTTTTACGATCGATTTCTACGCGAACGTCGATCTCTTGCTCATATTTTTTCTTGGTAGCCGTTGCTAGCGCACTTTCCAACGCTTCGAAAATTTTCTCACGCGGCAGCGCCTTTTCGTTGGAAACGGCTTCAACAACAGCCAAAATTTCTTTGTTCATCGGGGCCTTTCACCTCAATCCAGACTGTTAAAAGTGGGGAACCAGGTTCGCCTTCTGGATGTTACTCAGCGCGAACACTTCATCTTTGCCTTCGACGGTTACCGTGATCATCTCACCGTCTACCGCTTTGATAAGGCCCTGCCATTTGCGTCGGTTCTGTACCGCCATGCGCAAAACCAGCGAAACTTCTTCGCCGATGAAACGCTCATAGTGCTCGGCGGTAAACATAGGACGATCGAGACCTGGAGAAGAAACTTCCAGGTTATAAGCGACTGTAATCGGGTCTTCTACGTCCATAACAGCACTGACCTGGTGGCTCACATCAGCACAATCATCAACATTGATGCCATCTTCACTATCAATATAGATGCGCAGTGTGGACGTGCGACCGCGAATAAATTCGATGCCGACCAGCTCAAAGCCAAGCGCTTCAACTGGCGCTGTGAGCATCTCTGTTAATTTTTGCTCTAATGTGGACAAACCCACCCCCAAGACATAAAAAAAGGGCGTATAGCCCAGTTATTCTGAAGTCAGATAACAAAAAACCCCGATAAATCGGGGCTTTAGATAACTGAACCCTGAGATCGCAACTGCGATCTGGAACACTTTCCAGAAGAATTCTTTCAAATTCGTCTACGAAGGACCCGGTCCTCACAGTATATTTGAAAAAGTACTTAATGGGAAAGTGGTTGCGGGGGCCGGATTTGAACCGACGACCTTCGGGTTATGAGCCCGACGAGCTACCAGGCTGCTCCACCCCGCGCCTGAAACGTGGCATATTTTACTCGTTTTGAGTAAAAGACGCAAATACTGCTGGGATTTGGTACCGAGAGACGGGACATAAAATCGTAGTGAATTGTATTGATACTTCATATATTTTGTCAACATGAATTTCACATTGCCAGGTTTCGGTTCATGCTGGTATTTCTGGGTTTTTTGGCAAAAAGCGGCTCAGCCTCTTCCTGTCGCCAGCAAAAGATGATTAAATGAAAACTCACAATTAATGCATAAACATGCAATAAAGATTGTTGAGTCAAACTCACCACAGTCTATCTAGCAGGGTTTTATTTTATGACGACGATTCTCAAGCATCTCCCGGTTGGCCAACGTATTGGTATTGCTTTTTCTGGTGGGCTGGATACCAGCGCCGCGCTGCTGTGGATGCGTAAAAAGGGAGCAGTCCCTTATGCATATACCGCCAATCTGGGACAGCCAGACGAAGACGATTACGAGGCCATTCCTCGTCGTGCCAAAGAGTATGGTGCTGAAGGGGCTCGTCTGATCGACTGCCGTAAGCAGCTGGTTGCGGAAGGCATTGCCGCGATCCAGTGCGGCGCATTTCATAACACCACCGGCGGGTTGACCTACTTTAATACTACGCCGCTGGGCCGCGCAGTGACCGGTACCATGCTGGTCGCCGCAATGAAGGAAGACGGTGTTAACATCTGGGGCGACGGGAGTACCTATAAAGGCAACGATATCGAACGTTTCTATCGTTACGGCCTGCTGACCAACGCAGAGCTGAAAATTTACAAACCGTGGCTGGATAGCGACTTTATCGACGAGTTAGGCGGCCGCCAGGAGATGTCAGAGTTTATGATCTCCTGCGGGTTTGACTATAAAATGTCCGTTGAAAAAGCCTACTCAACCGACTCCAATATGCTGGGCGCGACGCACGAAGCTAAAGATCTTGAATTCCTGAACTCCAGCGTCAAGATTGTGAACCCGATTATGGGCGTCAAGTTCTGGGATGAAAGCGTCAAAATCCCTGCGGAAGAAGTCACCGTTCGCTTTGAACAGGGCCATCCGGTTGCGCTGAACGGGCAGACCTTTAGCGATGACGTTGAACTGATGCTGGAGGCTAACCGCATCGGCGGACGCCATGGTCTGGGTATGAGCGATCAGATCGAAAACCGTATCATCGAAGCGAAGAGCCGCGGCATCTATGAAGCCCCGGGAATGGCGCTGCTGCATATTGCCTATGAGCGTCTGCTGACCGGTATTCATAACGAAGATACCATTGAGCAATACCACGCGCACGGTCGTCAGCTGGGTCGGCTGCTGTATCAAGGGCGCTGGTTCGATTCCCAGGCGCTGATGCTGCGCGACGGCCTGCAGCGCTGGGTAGCAAGCCAAATTACCGGCGAAGTGACGCTTGAACTGCGTCGCGGCAACGACTACTCCATCCTGAATACCGTCTCTGATAATCTGACCTATAAAGCAGAGCGTCTGACGATGGAAAAAGGTGACTCGATGTTCTCCGCTGAGGATCGTATCGGCCAGCTGACGATGCGCAACCTGGATATTACCGATACTCGCGATAAGCTGTTTGGCTACGCGCAGTCCGGACTGCTGACCGCGTCTTCCGCCACTGGCCTGCCGCAGGTGGAAAACCTCGAAAATAAAGCGAAGTAACGCTCCAGAGAAATTCGCAAAGGCCGCTAACGCGGCCTTTTTTATGCAGAAAAATTCCGAACCCAACCGGAGTGACATATCTGCCGCTGATGCAGCTGCTCAACTTTTTGGGGACGAAAAAAAAGACGCTTTTCAGCGTCTTTCTTCAGGAAATTGGTACCGAGGATGGGACTCGAACCCACAAGCCCGTTAGGGCACTACCACCTCAAGGTAGCGTGTCTACCAATTCCACCACCTCGGTACGGATACTGCTTATCAGTGCGGGATGTCGCTGCTCGGCTGCGCCGGCGCGGTCGGCTGAGTTTGCTCAGTTTTCGGCGCGCTCAGGTTATCCCACTCACTTCCTTTATTGGTCTTGTTGCTGTTGATATTGCCCAGCGCCAGACTGATGATGAAGAACAGCGCAGCCAGGATACCAGTCATACGGGTCATGAAGTTACCAGAACCGCTGGATCCAAACAGAGTGCCGGAAGCGCCTGCTCCGAAGGAGGCTCCCATATCAGCGCCTTTACCTTGCTGCAGCATAATCAGACCCACAAGGCCAATTGCCACAATAAGGAAAACAACTAAAAGAGCTTCGTACATAATCAACCTGTTCCTTGCGGATTTGCCGCATACCAAGTGCTTCGACCAATAAAGCGGGACGTTTTAACGTTTCCCACTGAAGCGGGTGTGAATACTAACCAAAGCGAATGACCTTCGCAAGGGCAATTTCAGCGCATTGTATCAAGTGCGGAAAAAAACAGCAAAAAGCGATTTTTTGTCCACTAAAAAGGCGGCAAGCGTCGCCTTTTTAATCACTTAGCAAGAGAGATTAAACGCTTTTTACGGCATCGGCGATACGGTGGGCAAATTCGTGCACCTGCTCTTCGTGCTCACCTTCCACCATAACGCGAATCAGCGGCTCTGTGCCTGATTTACGCAGCAGTACGCGCCCCCGATTGCCCAGCGCCGCTTCTACTTCCGCGGTTACTGCTTTTACATGCTCATGTTCCAGCGGGTTGCCGCTACCTTCAGTAAAGCGAACGTTAACCAGAAGCTGCGGGAACATTTTCATTCCGCTGCACAGGTCGTGCAGGCTCATATGGTTACGCACCATCGCCGCCACCACCTGCAGGCTGGCGACAATTCCATCCCCCGTCGTGGTTTTATCCAGTAAGATCACATGACCGGAGTTTTCTGCGCCAATGCGCCAGCCTTTCTCCTGCAGCTTCTCCAGCACATAGCGGTCGCCCACCTTCGCGCGAACGAAAGGAATGCCCAGCTGTTTAAGCGCCAGTTCAAGGCCCATGTTGCTCATGAGCGTCCCGACGGCGCCGCCCCGCAGCTGCCCCTGGCGTAGCCCCTCACGGGCAATGATATAGAGGATCTGGTCACCGTCGACTTTGTTGCCTTCGTGGTCCACCATGATGACCCGATCGCCATCGCCATCGTAGGCAATACCCAGGTCGGCTTTCTCCGCCAGCACGCGCGCCTGCAGAGCACGAACGTCCGTCGCCCCGACCTCTTCATTGATGTTGAGGCCATCAGGCTCACAGCCCATCGCTATAACCTGAGCGCCCAGCTCGCGGAAAACATTCGGCGCAATATGATAAGTCGCCCCGTGAGCGCAATCGACTACCACCTTCAAAGCATTGAGGCTCAGCTCGTTCGGAAAAGTGCCTTTGCAAAACTCGATATAGCGACCGGCGGCGTCGACGATACGACTGGCTTTACCCAGCTCGGCGGAATCCACGCAGGTCAGCTCTTTTTCCATTTCGGCTTCAATGGCTTCTTCTACCTCATCCGGAAGCTTGGTACCTTCGATAGAGAAGAATTTGATGCCGTTGTCATAAAACGGATTATGTGAAGCGGAAATCACAATCCCGGCTTCCGCGCGGAAGGTGCGCGTCAGATAGGCAATTGCCGGCGTTGGCATCGGGCCGGTAAAAGAAGCGGATAATCCCGCGGCGGCCAGTCCAGCCTCCAGCGCGGACTCCAGCATATACCCTGAAATACGGGTATCTTTACCAATAATAATCTTCCGTGAACCGTGGCGTGCCAGCACCTTACCCGCCGCCCAGCCCAGCTTTAATACAAATTCTGGCGTTATTGGCGCATCGCCTACGCGGCCACGAATACCATCCGTACCAAAATATTTGCGGTTACTCATAACGTTTATTTTCCTTAGCGGCCAGGGTAGCTTCCACCACGCGCAGCGCTTCTACCGTTTCTTTGACATCATGGACGCGAATAATCTGCGCGCCCTGCATTGCAGCAATGACTGCGCAAGCCAGGCTGCCATTCAGGCGTTCCGTCGGCCCGACATTCAGCAACTGACCTACCATCGACTTACGTGACATGCCTACCAGCAGCGGAAGACCAAAATGATGGAACTCTCCAAGTCGGGCAAGCAGTTCATAATTATGAGAAAGATTTTTACCGAAACCAAATCCCGGGTCGAGCAACAATTTATCTTTTGCGATACCGGCCCGTTCGCAACGCACAATATGTTCGATAAAAAAGCGCTCAACGTCAGCAAACACGTCCGCGTACTTCGGGGCATCCTGCATTGTCTTCGGCTGACCCTGCATATGCATCAGGCACACCGGCAAGCCCGTTTCAGCCGCCGCCTCCAGCGCTCCCGGTTCGGTCAGCGAGCGGATATCATTGATGATATGCGCGCCAACACGCGCTGACTCGCGGATCACCTCCGGTTTTGAGGTATCAACGGAAATCCAGACTTCAAAGCGCTGGGCAATCGCTTCTACCGTCGGAATGACTCGCGCCAGCTCTTCCTCGACGCTGACATCTGCCGCCCCCGGACGCGTCGATTCCCCACCGATATCAATGATAGTCGCCCCGGCATTGATCATCAGATTGGCATGTTTCACGGCTTCGACCAGCGTGTTATGGGTCCCGCCATCAGAGAACGAATCCGGGGTCACGTTAAGAATACCCATCACATGTGGGTGAGAGAGATCGAGGGTTGAGCCCTGGGCTACAAGTTTCATCGCTAAATCCCTGAGTCAGAGAAAGATTGAAAAAGAAAAACCCCGGAGCAAACGCTCAGGGGTTTTAGAAAAGTACAACAGCATCAAGAACGGCTAACTTATTTGTCGCCCAGCTGTTCTGACATCGTATTGCCCGGGTTTGGCGTACGCGGTTCATCGACCGGACGCGGCGCACGAGGCGTGCCATTGTTGTCAGAATTGTTGGACGAGCCCGGTTCTTCCCAGCCAGCTGGCGGGCGAACATCGCGGCGAGCCATCAGGTCATCAATCTGCGGGGCGTCGATGGTCTCATATTTCATGAGCGCGTCTTTCATCGCGTGCAGGATGTCCATATTATCGTTCAGAAGCTGGCGTGCACGATTGTAGTTACGCTCAATCAGTGACTTCACTTCCTGGTCGATGATACGCGCCGTTTCATCGGACATATGCTTCGCTTTCGCAACGCTGCGGCCAAGGAATACTTCACCTTCTTCTTCGGCATACAGCAGCGGGCCGAGTTTGTCAGAGAAGCCCCACTGGGTCACCATGTTACGCGCCAGGTTGGTCGCGACTTTAATGTCGTTCGACGCACCGGTAGAAACATGCTCTACGCCGTAGATAATCTCTTCCGCCAGACGACCGCCGTAAAGGGTAGAAATCTGGCTTTCCAGCTTCTGACGGCTGGCGCTGATCGCGTCGCCTTCAGGCAGGAAGAAGGTGACACCCAGCGCGCGACCGCGCGGAATAATCGTCACTTTGTGCACCGGGTCGTGTTCCGGCACCAGGCGACCAATAATTGCGTGACCGGCTTCGTGATACGCGGTGGACTCTTTCTGCGCTTCCGTCATCACCATGGAGCGACGTTCCGCACCCATCATGATTTTGTCTTTCGCTTTCTCGAATTCAACCATCGATACAACGCGCTTGTTGCCACGAGCGGCAAACAGCGCAGCTTCGTTCACCAGGTTTGCCAGGTCAGCACCGGAGAAGCCAGGCGTACCGCGGGCGATAATTGCCGCGTCGATATCCGGCGCCAGCGGTACGCGACGCATATGCACTTTCAGAATCTGTTCGCGACCGCGGACATCCGGCAGACCGACCACAACCTGACGGTCAAAGCGGCCTGGACGCAGCAGCGCAGGGTCAAGAACGTCCGGACGGTTGGTTGCTGCGATAACGATGATACCTTCGTTACCCTCGAAGCCGTCCATCTCTACCAGCATCTGGTTCAGCGTCTGCTCACGTTCATCGTGACCACCGCCCAGGCCAGCGCCACGCTGACGGCCCACGGCGTCGATTTCATCGATAAAGATGATGCACGGAGCCGCTTTCTTGGCTTGTTCAAACATGTCGCGCACGCGGGATGCACCCACACCGACGAACATTTCAACGAAGTCAGAACCGGAAATCGTAAAGAACGGTACCTTTGCTTCACCCGCGATGGCTTTTGCCAGCAAGGTTTTACCGGTACCCGGAGGGCCGACCATCAGGACGCCTTTCGGGATTTTACCGCCCAGCTTCTGGAAACGGCTCGGCTCGCGCAGGTATTCAACCAGTTCACCGACTTCTTCTTTCGCTTCGTCACAACCGGCGACGTCAGCGAAAGTGGTTTTGATCTGGTCTTCCGTCAGCATACGCGCCTTGCTCTTACCGAACGACATGGCGCCTTTGCCACCGCCGCCCTGCATCTGGCGCATAAAGAAGATCCAGACGCCGATAAGAAGCAGCATCGGGAACCAGGAGATGAAGATAGAAGCCAGCAGGCTCGGTTCTTCTGGCGGCTCACCTACCACCTTGACGTTTTTAGTCAGAAGGTTATCAAGCAGCTTAGGATCGTTCACCGGGATGTAGGTCGTGTAACGGTTACTATCTTTCTTGGTAACGTTTATCTCACGTCCGTTGATACGCGCTTCGCGAACCTGGTCCTGATTGACCTCCTGCAGGAAGGTAGAATAATCCACCTTGCGGCCATTCGACTCGCTGGGCCCAAAGCTCTGGAATACTGACATCAGCACAACGGCAATGACCAGCCAGAGTATTAGGTTTTTCGC
>OFLS01000354.1_pt1 | contig 16015 bp, 2 predicted proteins | sample 1540891 | NCBI WGS metagenome assembly OFLS01 (sample SAMEA4413038, study PRJEB24355) | metagenome | biome: human; feature: gut; material: faeces | place: United Kingdom | collected 2010
TTGGGCTCCAAAGTAGCAGTTAAAGGGGATAACTCCAACATCATTACGGAAATCTCTCAAGACGGTAACGGCGACAGCACAATTGATGTGAAACTTGGCAAAGACCTCAAAGTTGAAACGATTACTGCTACTGGTGCAAACGGTAAAGACGGTAAAATCGGTATCAACGGTAAAGACGGTGTAACGACTAACATTTCCGTTAGCCGTGATGGTCAACCTGGGGTTGACGGTGCAACAGGTACAACTACAACTCGTATCGTGTACCAAAAACCTTATGGCTCTAACGAAGAAGTGGCAACCTTAAACGACGGCCTTAAATTCAAAGGTGACATGGGTGCTACATCTAATGTAAAACTTAACAAACAAGTGGACATCAATGGTGGTGTAACAAGTGCTTCCGATCTTGCTACAGGTAATAATATCGGTGTTACTTCTGCGGCTGTCGGCGCTGACGGTAATACAAAATTACAATTGCAATTGGCGAAAAACTTGACTGGTTTGCAATCTGTAACGGCATCCGACACTGTGAAAGCAGGCACTGCGACTGTAGGTAATCATACGGTAGCGGATAAAAAAGGTGGCAACCAAACTGGTAACTTTGTAACAGGTTTAGATAATAGAACTTGGGACATTTCAGATCCTACGTATGTAGAGGGACGCGCAGCGACAGAAGACCAACTTAAGAAGGTTAGCGATGCTTTGAAAGCGTCTAATGCAAGTGCTACAGATTACCGCTTAATTGCTAATCCGAACAACGCGGTAGACGGCTCTTATAAAGTTGAAAACAATCAAGTTGACTTGAAGGTAAAAGACGAAAAATCCAGTGATGTTAAAACTGTAACGATTAAGGATATTGCGTCCAAAACTGAACTTGATAAAGTAAAAGATCGTTCCGTGAAATATGACGGTGAAACTGATAAAGATACGGTAACTTTGGAAGGTCCTAACGGTACAAAAATTACTAACTTGAAAGATGGTAACGTAGCGGCTGGCTCCAAAGATGCTGTAAACGGCGGTCAATTACATCAAGTTAAACAAGACCTTGGCGATCAAATTACGAATACCAAGAATGACTTGATTAACACAGGTCTCAAATTCGATGCCAATGTAGGTGGCGTACAAACTAACAAATTAGGATCTACTGTTACAATTCAAGGTGAAGGCACTGCAGCTGACGCTGATTACAGTGGTGAAAACCTTAAAACTTTTATCAAACAAGATGCGGCGACAGGCAATACGACTATCGACGTGAAGATGAATAAAAACCTTAAAGCTGAATCTGTGAAGGTTGGCAAAAATGGTAAGGATGGCGTATCTATTACAGGTCCTGACACAGCGAACGGTACAGATGGCAAGGTAGCTGTTACTGACAAAAATGGTAAAGAAGCAGTTTCTATTTCCGGTAAGGATGGCGTAGGCCACATCGGCTTGACAGGCCCTGCCGGAACAAACGGCGTGAACGGTACTAATGGTATCGACTTGTCCGTAAAACCTGGTTACGATGATCCTGCTACTGGCGTTAAAGGCGAAAAAGGTGTAGACGGTACAAACGGTCTTACACGTATCGTTTACAAAGACGGCAACGGCGAACACCAAGTTGCGACTATGGAGGACGGTTTACAATTCACTGGTAACAATTCTGGTACTGTGAATAAACAAAAATTGAATTCCTTGGTGAAAGTACAAGGTGAAGGCGTAACTGAAGCTGAATCTGCAGCGTTCAAGAGCGCAGCCGGCAATATCAACGTAAAAGCTGATGGCACTAACAAATTGGAACTTCAATTGGCGAAAGACCTTAAAAATCTTGATTCCGTAACGGCTGCTAAGACTGTGAAAGCAGGCGGTGCTACTATGGGTAGTCAAACTGTTAACAACGCGGCCGGCGACAGCGAAACAGGCAACTATGTAACAGGTCTTGATAATAAAGATTGGGATGCAGATAAGATTGTATCCGGTCGTGCGGCAACAGAAGATCAGTTGAAAAAAGCGTTGGATGCTCAAAGTGCTAACTCCACTGATTATCGTTTGATCAGAAATCAAGCAGCAGGCTCCAATGGAGACTACACTGTGGATGCGAACGGCGATGTAGCGTTGACTGTACAAGATAAGAATCATCCAGATAAAACAGAAACCGTTACCATCAAAGACGTTGCTTCTAAATCCAAACTTGATAAATTGAATGACCGCGCTGTTAAGTATGATTTGGATCCTACTGGTAATCCTGATAAATCCAAGGTAACTTACGAAGGTCCTGCATATAACAATAAGCAAGGCGGTACTCACGTAACGAATGTGGCATATGCTACAGGCAACGATGGTAGCGAAGCGGTTAATGTAGACTACTTAAATGACAAAATCAAAGATAGTGCAGACGCATTGACTAATAAAGGTTTGAAATTCGATGCTAATCAAGGCGGAGAAAAAACTAATAAGCTTGGCTCTAAAGTGACTATTAAAGGTGAAGGCACGGCAGCTGACGAAGATTACAGCGGCGAAAACCTTAAAACTTTCATCACACAAGACCAAACATCTGGTGATACAACTATCAACGTAAAGATGAATAAAAACCTTAAAGCTGAATCCGTGAAAGTTGGCAAAGACGGTAAGAACGGCGTGTCCATTACAGGTCCTGATAATGGTACAGACGGCAAGGTAGCTGTGACTGGTAAGGACGGTAAAGAAGCTGTATCTATTTCTGGTAAAGACGGCGTAGGTCACATCGGTCTTAACGGTAAAGACGGCCATAGCGCTGACATTTCTGTTGAAAAAGGTGATCCAGACCTCAACGGTAACGAAATCACTCGTATCAAATACACTGATGAAAAGGGTAAGACACATCAAGTGGCAACCAAAGATGACGGTATGGCATATGGTGGTGACAACGGCGACGTTATCAAGAAAAAACTTAATGAACAATTGGACATTAAGGGCGGCGTAACAAACGAAGCTGATTTGACTGAAAACAATATTGGCGTTATCAGCAAAAATAATATTCTCAATGTTCGTTTGGCAAAAGACCTTAAAGACTTGAACTCCATTACTTTCAACAACGGAGCTAATGGTGCAAATGGTAAAACCGTTGTAAACGGCGAAGGCATGACTATTAATGATGCAGCAGGTAATCCATTGATAGCTGTTACAAAAGACGGCGTGAAGATTACTGATGGTCCATCCATGACGAAAGATGGCATCGATGCAGCTGGTAATAAAATTACAAACGTTCAAGACGGTAATGTTGCAAAAGATAGCAAAGACGCTGTAAACGGTGGCCAATTGCATGATGCTGTAGAAAGCCTTAAATCCAAAGGCTTCGGTCTAGAAGCAGAAGACGGCCAATCTGTGAAAAAAGCTCTTGGTGAAACTGTTAAAGTTAAAGGTGATGACACGAATATCAAAACATCCGTAGACGACGGCGCTGTTAAGGTAGAATTGAAAAAAGACATCACTGTAGACACTGTAACAGCTACCACTGTAACAACAGGCGACACTAAGATGGATACAAACGGCGTTACTATCAAGGACGGCGCTAATGAAGCAACTAAGTTGACTAAAGACGGCTTGCAAATCAATGATGGTGGTAATAAAGCTGTTACTATCAACAAAGATGGCTTAACAATCGAAAACGGTCCTAAGGTAACAAAAGAGGGTATCGATGCGGCTGATAAGAAGATCACTAATGTAGCTGATGGTACTATTGGCGCTGGTAGCAAGGACGCTGTAAATGGCGGTCAATTGCATACAGCTATTGAAGACATCAAATCCACAGGCTTCGGTCTTAAAGCAGAAGACGGTAACTCCGTGAAGAAACCTCTTGGCGAAACAATTGACCTAAAAGGTGACGGTAATATCAAAACTTCTGTTGATAACGGTGCTATCAAGATGGCCTTGAACGATAAGATCACTCTTGGTCAAGACCCAGCAAAACAAGTTAAGATTGACGGTTCCGAAGGTACTGTTACAGCCGGCAATGGCGATAAAGAAGTTAAGTTGGATGGCTCTGCAGGAACGATTACAGCCGGTAAAGGTGATAATCAAGTTAAAATCGACGGCAACAACGGTTCTGTAACGGCAAATACTGTGAAAGCCGGTGACGTAGTTGTAGGTAAGCAAACTTCCGACGGTAAAGAAGGCAACTTCGTAACAGGTTTGGATAACAAAACTTGGGATCCTGAAAACCCTGTAGCTGTTCCTGGTCGTGCGGCGACAGAAGATCAATTGAAAGCTGTTAATGATGACTTCAACAACAAGGCTAGAACAGGCCGTGTATTCCAAGGTGACCAACTTGGCGATAGCGGTAAAGTGGTTCGTGGATTGGGAGATACTATGAACCTTACTGGTGGTGCTGATGTGAACCGTTTGGCAGATAATAATATCGGTGTTGTGAAAAACGCTGCTGGTGATGGCTATAACATCAAGTTGGCTAAAGACTTGAAAGGTCTTGAGTCCGTAACGACTACGGATGCTGCTGGTAATACAACTGTTATGAACGGTGGCGGTATGACAATTACACCTGCTCAAGGTAATGCTGTAAGTCTTACTAAAGACGGCCTCAATAACGGTGGTAATAGAATTACTAATGTAGGCCCTGGTGTAGATGGTACTGATGCGGTTAACGTAAATCAATTGAGCAGTGCTATGCGTAGCGTGGATGGTAAAATCGCTGATGTAGGTGCTACTAGTGCAGCTATTTCTGGCCTCAAACCATTACAATATGATCCATTGGAACCAACTCAAGTATTGGCTGCTGTAGGTCATTATAAAGGCAGCACCGCTGCAGCTGTAGGCGTGGCGCACTATACTAATGAATCTACAATGTTCCATATGGGCGTATCTCTTGGCGGTCATGACAACATGATTAATGCGGGCGTATCCTACAAATTCGGTACTTCCGATGCGAAGAAAGCGGTTCCTGCACGTTATAAGGCCGGCCCTATCAGCTCCGCGTATGTATTGCAGGATGAAGTGACTGCATTGAAAGCTGAAAATGAACGTATGAAACAACATGATCTAGAGTTAACTGCTAAATACGATCAAGTACAACGCGATAATGAAGAAATGAAAGCTCAAATCGCATTGCTGATGCAACAAGCAGGTCTTACAAAATAATCGAATCTGAATATTCGAGTTCTTAACCACTCATGTAAGGATTGTGAAAGCCGCCCTTTCCGGGGCGGCTCATCATAAGGAGGAAGTATGAAATTCAAAACATTTATGCCTGTATTGGCACTGGCTTATGTATGCGCGGTAGGTCAAGCGGATGCGGCTCAAGATCGATTGATGATGCCGGAACAACCAGCTGAACCATTAAACGTAATTGAAGCAGAAGTGGCCATTCCTGTACCTAGCGAAGAAGTTCGTGACGTAGTGAATGCTTTTACACAATTCCAATTGGATCAAAAAGGCAAATATATCATGGACGACTCTCGCGTTATGAAGGGGCAAGAACGGTACCGCAATAATGTATTGTATTATATGAACGTTCGTCGTAGCTGGTACATCGTGAGCCATCGTTATAAAAATGACAGCTATGCGCGCATGGCGTTAGATCGTTTGTACAACGATTACAAACAGTTCTTTACAGAACATGTGACTGTATCTGAAGATGCTAAATTGGACTATGCGCAACAAATCATCGATATCTTGGATCGCAATACAGCCAATGTACATGATGATGAATTGCGTTTCTACATGAACGAAATGGTTATCTTCAGCTTGAACGAAGCTATGAAAGACGGCAATAATCGCGTGAAAACTGTGGATGAAAAAGCAGCTCCTGCAATGGACGAACTTCATACAGTGGATCTTCGTAAAGCGATTAATGCACCAACAATTCAGTAAGATCTGGTGTAAGTAATAAACCGCTAATTTAATTAAATATTGTAATTGAATCAGGGACAGTTTCATTAGATTCTGTGATAATACACTGATAACTAAATAATATTTAGAATGTATGGTGTTTATAAAAGCCGGGGCATAGATTGCCTCGGCTTTTGTTATGTATAAATTGAAATTGTTACATGCAAATATGTAAATTTAATGGCATAAATGTATCGAAAAGATGAAGATTTTATTTCCTAATTATTAATTTTGTTAAATAAACCATAAAAATGAATGAAACATGAAAAATTTGTTTACAATATAGATTTTTTTTGATATGGTATACGAGTAGATGAGTATATGATAACAATCTGTAATAAGTGTAATATTTGACTTGTTATGCTGAATATTGTTGGTTTGTATTAGAAGTATAGATAATTTTTATATCTATTACTTCTTATTTTTATTATAGTTTTATATAAGGTTAGATAGGTATTACGCAACGAAAATGTAGTACGAAAGGAACATTATGAATCGAATTTATAAAGTCATTTGGAATCGGGTGAAAAACTGTTATGTAGTTGTGTCCGAAATTGCTAATAATCGCGGGAAAATTAATGGAAGAAGCACAACATGCGTTGGTACACTTTTATGTATTTTGGCACTAGTAGGTGGTACATTATTGCCACTGAATACTGCTAATGCAGTAAATCCTGCGGGGACTGGTGCAGGGGTATCATGGGGAAATGGCACGAATAGTGGCACAGATCAAAATAATGTAGCTATTGGCGGTTATGCGCAGGCCCTTGGACCGGTTTCCTTGGCATTAGGTGCGCATAGTAATTCTTCTGCTTCATATTCAACCGCTATCGGTGGAGGAACACAATCTACTGCGGAAAATGCGACAGCTATTGGTGGTGTAGCCAAGGCACAAGGGAAAAATGCTACCTCTATTGGGGCAAAAGCCGAAGCTAATGGAGAGTATGCTACCACTATCGGTGCAGGTGCAAAAGCGGATAAAACCTATGCTATAGCCATCGGCAGCCTTTCTCACGCTACTGAGGTATCCTCGTTAGCAATGGGAAATAATTCAAAAGCTACTAATACTTATGCTTATGCAATCGGTGGGAGTGCGGAGGCTAAGGGCAGATGGAGTATCGCCATGGGGACAAATGCAGTGGCCGAAGATGATGCCAGCGTGTCTATCGGTACCTGGTCAAAAGCTACTACTGGACAGTCCGTGGCTGTCGGTTATCTAGCTAACGCGAAACAATTAGGGGCAACGGCACTTGGCAGACAGACGAATGCTAGTGCAGTAGATGCAACTGCTATAGGATCTGGATCTTCTTCTACTGCTGAAAACGGTACAGCTATAGGTAAAAGTGCTTCGGTCAGTGCGAAAGACAGCGTCGCTATCGGTACTGGGGCGAAAGCAACCAATGAAAATGCAGTGGCTCTCGGCACCGGTTCTGAAACTGCTGCAGCGGTAGCAACAGCCTCTGAGTCAGTTAATGGAGTAGTACATAACTTTGCAGGTATAAATCCTGGTTCCACAGTTAGCGTAGGTAAGACAGGTATGGAACGGACGGTTACCAATGTAGCAGCCGGCCGTATTTCCGCTACATCTACAGATGCTATTAACGGCAGTCAACTGTATGCAGTGACTACGGAAGTGAATAAGGGCACAGTTTATGCAGGAGATGTAAAAGGTACGGGGGCTACAGATAATAAGTTTATCCAAAGACTGGGGGCACAAACTAATATCGTTGGTGGCGTAGCCGATACATCCAAATTGAGTGATAACAATATTGGAGTGGTATCTAATGGCACAGATACATTGAACGTGAAATTGGCTAAAGAACTGAAAGACCTAACTAGTGTGACTGCTGGTGATACAGTGATGAACACGGATGGTGTGACGATCACTGGAGGCCCTAAAATTGTAAAAACCGGCATTGATGCAGGAAACAAACAAATCGTTAATGTGGCTAGTGGCGGAGACGTAACGACGAATGGTGCCAATATTGGCGATATTAACCGTATCATTACGGCGAAGGATAAGTATGTGACTGGCGGTGCAGCGACTTATCAAGCAAATGGTGAGGGTGCCGCAAATTTAATCGGCACAAACGGATTGACTGCGAACGTGAGTGGATTGAAAAATAACTATGTTACGAGTGGCAGTATTTCTAATGACGGCAAAGTGTTGACACTGGAACGTAACGATACGGGCAAAGTTAATGTTGATTTGAGTAATATATTTACTGAGGTAGCAAAGGGAGATTACCGTTTGGTAGAAAATCCTGAAGCGGGTAGCCAGGGTAAATATAAGGTTGATAGCAATGGAAATATGGTATTGACTGTAGCAAATGATAAAGGCGACAAAAAACAAGTTACATTGACAGATATTGCATCGAAGGCGCAACAAGATAATAATACATCAAGTATTACTACAATCAATACAACTCTTGATAAAGGCTTGAACTTTGCCGGTGATACCGGTGCTGTGAGCAACAGAAAATTAGGCGATACCGTCACCGTTAAAGGCGGTGCCACAGGTGCATTGTCCGATGGAAATATCGGTGTTGAATCCGACGGCAATGGCACATTGAACGTAAAATTGGCGAAAACATTAACCGGCTTGGACAGCGTAACAGCCGGCAATACGAGCATTAATAACGGCGGTTTGACTGTAGGTGGTAAGACCTATGTATCTTCAACAGGTCTCAATGCGAACGATCAAAAAATTACCAATGTTGCTGATGGTACTGTAGGTGCAGGTAGCAAAGACGCTGTAAACGGCGGACAATTACACGATGCTAAAAACGAATTAAATACTAATATCAGTAATGCTAAAACTGAACTTATCAACAAGGGCCTTCGTTTTAACGCTGATAATAACGCTGAAAAAACGAATAAACTTGGTTCTAAAGTAACAGTCAATGGTGATAACAATATCACTACTGAAATTACGCAAACCGGCGATGATACTACAATCGGCGTTAAATTGAACAAAAATCTTAATGTTCAAACATTGACAGCTACAGATACAGTGAAAGCCGGTGGTGTAACAATGGGTAAACACGCTGATACTAAGAACTATGTGACTGGTCTTGATAATAAAGATTGGGATGTAAATACATCTAATCCTGTAAGCGGTCGCGCAGCTACAGAAGATCAATTGAAAAAAATCAGTGATGTTGTTAAGAGTCAAGGTGCTGCTGCTACAGATTATCGTTTGGTGAAAAATGCAGCTGCTGCAGACGGTGCTTATACAGTTGATTCTAACGGCGATGTTGACTTAACTGTAGAGGATAAAAACCATGCAGGTAGTAAAGAAACAGTTAAGATTAAGGATGTTGCCTCTAAATCTAAATTAGATAAAGTTATCAATGACGGCTTGAAATTCGATGCCAATACAGGCGGCGAAAAAACGAATAAATTGGGGTCCAAGGTATCCGTGAAAGGGGATAATTCCAACATCATTACAAGTATCTCCCAAGATGCGAACGGTGACAGCACCATTGATGTGAAACTCGGCAAAGACCTTAAGACCGAAACGATTACCGCTACCGGTAAAGACGGCAAGGACGGCAAGATCGGCATCAACGGTAAAGACGGTGTTACGACGAATATTTCCGTAACCCGTGACGGCAAGCCGGGCGTCGACGGTGCCGCCGGCACGACCACTACGCGCATTGTGTATCAAAAACCGGACGGCACGAACGAAGAAGTGGCGAACCTAAATGACGGTATGCTGTACGGTGGCGATACAGGTAATGTGATTAAAAAGAAACTTAACAATAAAGTGAATGTTAAGGGTGGTATCTCCGATGAAAGCAAATTAGCTGCTGAAGATAACATCGGTGTTGTTTCCGACGGTTCCGATACATTGAAATTGCGCTTGGCGAAAGAATTGAAAGGCTTAACGTCTGCTACTTTTACAAACGGCGGCAATAATACTGTTATCAATGGTGATGGCATGACAATCAATCGTGCTGGTGGTAATGCAGTGAGTCTTACAAAAGACGGCTTAAATAATGGCGGTAATAAGATTACGAATGTAGCTGACGGCACAGATCCTAACGATGCAGTTAATAAATCTCAATTGGATAAAGCTACAGCAGCTGCATCCACAACGGTATCGGCAGGTAATAATATTACTGTAACACCTAGCACTAATGCGAATGGTTCCAAGAACTATGAAGTAAGTCTCAAAGACCAAGTGACATTGGGCTCTGATGCTACAAAACAAATCGCGATGGACGGTACTACAGGCACAATCAAAGCTGGTGATAAAGTTACAATCGATGGCAATAAAGGTACTATTAAAGCCGGTAATGTAACAATTGACGGTGAAAACGGTACCATTAAGGCTGGCGACAAGGTAACTATCGACGGTAAAGATGGTAAGATTGCGGCAGGCAAGGTATCTATTGATGGTAAAGACGGCTACGTGACAGGTTTGGAAAATAAAGATTGGGATCCTAACAACATCACAAGCGGTCGTGCTGCTACAGAAGACCAATTGCAAAAATCTCACAAAGCCTTGGATAATAAGATTACTAACCTAGGTGATGAAATCACGAAAAAAGGTATGAATTTTGCTGGTAATACAGGCGAATTCCACCGTGATCTAGGCCAAAAGGTTACCATCAAAGGTGAAGGTACAGAATCTGATGATAAATACTCCGGCGAAAATATTAAAACCGTAGCCGACCAAAATGGTAATATCAATATCAAGATGGCGAAAGACCTTAAGACTGACAGCTTGACTACCGATAAGGTAAAAGTTGGTAAAAACGGTAAGGACGGCGTATCCATTACTGGTCCTAATGGTGCTGACGGTACAGACGGCAAAGTAGGTATCACAGGCAAAGACGGTAAAGATGCTGTATCCATGTCCGGCAAAGACGGCGTTGGTCATATTGGTTTAACTGGTAAAGACGGCCGTAATGCGGATATTACCGTAGATAAAGGTGATCCAGACTTAGACGGTAACAACATCACTCGTATTAAGTACCAAGACGAAAACGGTAAGACCCACCAAGTGGCAACTAAAGACGATGGTATGAAATACGGTGGCGATAGCGGTTCCGTAATCAAGAAAAAGCTTAACGAACAAGTTAATGTAGTGGGTGGCATTACCGATGCTAGCAAGTTGACTACAGAGGACAATTTAGGTGTCGTATCCGATGGTACTGGCAACCTTAAGGTTCGTATGGCGAAAGACTTGAAAGGTCTTGAAACAGTAACCACTAAGGATGCTGCAGGTAATACTACAGTTATGAACGGTGGCGGTGTAACAATTACACCTGCTAGCGGTAATGCTGTAAGTCTTACTAAAGATGGCCTCAACAACGGCGGTAATACAATTACCAATGTAGGCCCTGGCGTAAACGGCACGGATGCGGTTAACGTAAATCAATTGAAAGGTGCTACAGATGGGTTAGCTAATGCTATTAACTCCGTAGCGGGCGAAACACAACGTGTAGGCGCTCATGCGGCGGCTATGTCTGCATTGAAACCGATTCAATATGATCCATTGGAACCAACTCAAGTGATGGCCGGTATCGGTAATTACAGAGGTGAAACTGCGGCGGCTCTTGGCGTTGCACATTACACAGCAGAAGACACTATGTTCCATGTAGGTGTATCTGTTGGTAGCCACCATAACATGGTAAATGCTGGTGTAACTCGTAAATTCGGTACTTCCGATGCGAAGAAAGCAGTTCCTGAACGTTACAAAGGTGGCCCTATCAGCTCCATGTACGTAATGCAAGATGAAATGACTGCTTTGAAAGCTAAGTACGAAAAAGTACAACGCGACAATGAAGAAATGAGAGCACAAATTGCATTATTGATGCAACAAGCGGGCTTGAAATAATATGAAATAACATATTGATATGGCAGTGCTTATAAAAGGCGCCAAAAGCGAAATGCTTTTGGCGCCTTTTTGCATGCAAAAAATAGATTTAATGGCTATTTGAGCATATATATCATGGTATTTTGTAATGTAATTAAAATAGGTGAGTGATATAGGTGAATAATAATTGGATCATAATAGTTTACTAAGGTGAAATACATTTTTTTCATGAAGTTAATTTTATGCGAAAAAATTAGTACATTTAGCATATTCATAAGGTATATGACGGCCTTTTTGTATATTCATAAATATTTATGATTTAGAAGTGAGTGTAGAGTGAAAAATTTTTTACTTTTAGTATAGAATATGATATGTTTAATATGATATGCATCGATAAATAGCCATATATTAACTGTATTTTTACTTTTTAAAATAGTTATAAAATATTTTATTATATTCGTATAATTTGATAGTTTTATGCAAGGAGTAAGATGAGATGAACCGAATTTTTAAAGTAATCTGGAGTCGTACAAAAGGATGTTATGTCGTTGTGGCTGAAACAGCGAAGAATATGTCGAAACGCTCGACAATGACATCTGTGTTTGCCAAGATGCTCGGAATTTCTATCTGTACTGTTATGTTAGCAGGAGGGATTATACCAACTGAAGCGCAGGCATCTACATTAAAATGGGGTGATAATGCTCAGGCTAAAAATGGTACTGTAGCGATAGGTGACAATAGTACAGCAATGGCAGATAATAGTGTGGCCTTGGGTACAGGTGCTACTGTTACAAAAACTAATAGGGCTAATGTTGGTAATGTGCAAGGTGTTGCAATCGGAAGAAATGCAACAGTTGAAGTAAATAATGGTGTTGCTATCGGTAATTTGACAAAAGTAGCTTCTTTAAATGGCTTTGCCCTTGGTAATACATCCTGGGCTGGATATGATGAGGCCGGTAACTATGTGGGTGCCGATAATGATCAGGCATTTGGTACCAATGCCAGAGCTTGGGGTGGATCATCCATGGCATTTGGTAATAATGCGAAGGCATCTAAAGGCGGTGCCGTTGCTATGGGTAACGGCTCTCAATCCAGAGGCGAGTGGGGCGTAGCCATCGGTAACGGTGCAAGAGCATTGGCAGCGGGTGCTCGCGCAATCGGTGCGAACTCTACAGCTGACGCTACTAATGCTGCTGCTATGGGTTGGGATAGCGTGGCTAGCGGTGAGGCTTCTATTGCTATCGGTGAGACGGCAAAAGCGACGAAAAATAATTCTATTGCTATGAGTAAAGCTGCAATCGCAGCTTCAGATGATTCCATTGCCATCGGTAAAAATGCATTAGTTGATGTGAATCAACAACGATCAATTGCATTAGGTGCCAACTCCAAGACGGCTAATGTGGTAAGTACGCCAAATCAGCATGTAAATGGTTTATGGTATAAGAATTTAGCTGGCGGCAGTGCTGACTCCACGCTTAGTGTGGGTAGTGATACGGTAAAACGTACGATTACCAATGTGGCGGCGGGACGCATGAATGCTTCGTCTACAGATGCTATTAACGGTAGTCAGTTATATGCCGTAGCAAATAGCCTGGGCAATTTAGCCACTACTACTAAAAATATCCTTGGCGGTAATGCGGCGCTCGATCCTGATACCGGTAAATTAACGATGAGCGATATCGGTTTTACAGGTAAAAGCACGATCCACGATGCTATTAGATATAATAAAGACAATATTGATAAGGGATTGTTCTTTTATGGTGATAACTTTGTTCAGAACCAAGTAAAATTAGGTGACACAGTAAGAATAAAAGGTGGCGCTAGCGGTGCTCTGGCTGACAACAATATTGGGGTTCAAGCAGACGGAAATGGCACACTAAATGTGAAATTGGCTAAAAAATTAACTGGTTTGGATAGCGTAACAGCAGGAACTGCTACGATTGATAATAAAGGGGTGTCTGTAGGCAATAAACTCTATGTGTCAACCGGTGGCCTTAATGCCAATAATCAACAGCTTAGAGGTGTTGCAGACGGTACAGGTAGTCAGGACGCAGTTAACTACGGTCAGTTGCAACGAGCAATTAACGGTACAGCTAAAGAAGCCATTGTAAAAGCAAATGATGATGGTAATATTACGATAAGGGAAAACTCAACGGCGAAAGGTGGTAAAGAATATACTGTCGGCTTAAACTATAAGATTACTGTAGGGAAAGGGGCGGCCTCGCATCCTGTAACCATAGATAGTGGTACAGGAACGGTCACAGGTCTTACCAATACATCATGGAATGTAAATAATCCAGCACCTGTTACAGGGCGTGCTGCTACGGAAGATCAGTTAAAGCGGGTTAATGAGAGAGTTAATTCCAATCAGTATTTTATTAATCAAAATACGCAGAATATCTCAGATAACTCAAGCCGTATTGGTGCCAATGCACGAAATATCACAAAAATACAAGGTGATATTACTACTAATAAGAATGATATTAACACTATCAATAATACTCTTGAAAAAGGGCTCTATTTTAGCAGCGATACAGGTGCTTCGATTAAGAGAAAATTAGGTGATACTCTAGTCATTAAAGGCGGTGCTACAGGGGCATTATCCGATAATAATATTGGTGTTGTATCCGATGGTACCGGTAGATTGACTGTAAAGTTGGCAAAATATTTAACAGGATTAGAGAGCGTTAATGCAGGAAATACTACTATTAGTAAAAATGGTTTGAGTGTAGGTGCTAGAACCTATGTAACACCTGATGGCATCAATGCTAATAATCAAAAGATTACTGGTGTTGCTAATGGTACAGCGCCTAACGATGCGGTTAATTTCAGTCAATTACAAAGTGCTATCGGTGGTACTGCAAAGGCGACTACAGTAAAATCAAAGGATGCAAATGTAACCGTAACAGAAGGTGCCAATGTGAATGGTGGTAAGGAATACACTGTTGGATTGGGCAATAAACTTGCGGTAGGTACGGCACATCCTGTAACTGTGGACGGAACCGCAGGAACTGTAACAGGACTTACTAATGCTGCTTGGAATGTAAATAATCCACAAGCCGTAACTGGTCGTGCTGCAACGGAAGATCAGTTAAAAACTGTTAATACGCAAGTCAATACAAATAAGGATAAAATAGCTCAGAACACAACTGACATTGCTCAAAATGCGACTGATATCGGTAAGAATAAACAAGATATAACTAAGAACAAGACTGATATAGCTCAAAATACTACTGATATCGGTAAAAATAAGACTGATATTGCACAAAACAAGCAAAATATTACTCAGAACACACAAGATATTGCGACTAATAAAAATGCTATCTCTACAATCAATACAACTATTGCTAAAGGTCTAAATTTTGATGGAGACAGCGGTGCTGTAATTAACAAACAGTTGGGCGATAAGCTTAGCATCAAGGGCGGTGCAGCGGCTGCGAATTTGACGGATAATAATATCGGTGTCGTATCTGATGGCAGCACATTAAATGTAAAACTAGCTAAAACATTAACCGGTTTGGATAGCGTAACGGCTGGGGGTACAACTATCAATAGTAGTGGTTTGACCGTAGGCGGTAAGACCTATGTAACTCCGAACGGTATTAATGCGAATGACAAGAAAATAACTAATGTTGCTGATGGTGAAGTGGCGGCTAATTCCAAAGATGCAGTTAACGGCGGTCAACTTCATGCGGCTAAAACCGAATTAAATAACAACATTAATGATGCTAAAACTGAATTAAACAAAAATATCGGTGATGCCAAAACTGAACTCAATAAAAATATTAATGACGCTAAAACTGAACTGAATGGCAATATAGATAATGCTAAAACCGAGCTAAACAATAATATATCGACTGCGAAGAATGATGTGATTAATACAGGTCTCAAATTTGATGCGGATACAGGCGGTGCTAAGACCAATAAATTGGGTTCCAAGGTAACGGTAAACGGCGATGATAATATCACGACAGAAATCAGCCAAACTGGTGACGATACTAAGATCGGTCTTAAATTAAAGAAAGATCTCAATGTTACTACTATTACTGCTGCTGATACTGTGAAAGCCGGCACTGTGACTATGGGCAAACAATCAGGTGGTGCAGGCGGTGCAAACGGTAACTTTGTAACAGGGCTCGATAATAAGTCTTGGAACGCGGATAATCCTCAAGCTGTAAGTGGTCGAGCTGCTACGGAAGATCAGTTGAAATCCGTTAATGATAAGGTCAATACAAATGTAACCAATATCAATAAAGGATTAAACTTTAACGGCGATAGCGGTGCTGCGATTAATAAAAAATTAGGCGACACTGTTACCATTAAAGGTGGTGC
>OFLS01000357.1_pt1 | contig 15924 bp, 13 predicted proteins | sample 1540891 | NCBI WGS metagenome assembly OFLS01 (sample SAMEA4413038, study PRJEB24355) | metagenome | biome: human; feature: gut; material: faeces | place: United Kingdom | collected 2010
GGATTTTGCGTACATCGTCATATTCCTCAGCCGCTAGACGACACGCAGGCAACAGCCGTCCCGGTACGGGCAGCGTGGTCAGGTGTGAATGGCGGTTTCAGTTCAGTCTCATAAGGGAAAATCAGTGTGGTGGCCATGAACACGTCATCACACTGAAGTCAGATAACTCGTCTGTCTGGCTCAGCCACGACTGCAGCCAAAGTTGCGCTCACCGGTGCAGTGAGCTTTGGTATGCTCCTTCGCCAGATAGTCAGCACGTTCCAGCACTTGCTGAAAGCCGGTGTCATCATTACGCGCCAGCCACACCGCCGGCCAGGCCGGAAAATGCACCAGCGTGGCATGGCATCCGGCATCCACCCCCAGGGCACTGCACCAGGCCTGTTCAATCATTCCGGCCAGTGATCCCGGAGCGCGGTAATCACCGGCACGACACCAGGTATCCCGGTTGACCAGCAGCATCAGATGATAGTGTTTTTTACCTTTGCACTCCCCAAACTCCCGGGCCCAGACGTAATGCAGAGTGGTGGGATGCACGCGTTTACCTTCCCGATGCTTACGTTTCTGGTAAGCGTCGATTCGGGCTTTCAGGGCATTGATGAAGCGGGATATCACAGCTGCGTCCGTTGCTGCCGGTACATCCGGGAAACGCAGGTCAACCCGCAATGCCGTCAGGCGGGGATGAACATTCAGTGCGTGCCGCACTGTCTCACGAATACGTTGCTGCCAGAAGGGGTTGTATTTGTAGGTCATGGTTAAATCTCCGTATGGTTCATACGGAATAGCCACGTCGTAAAAAATGCGCAGAGTCCCTGAAGTGACCTCCGGCAGGGCACTGTCTCAGGCACTCTGTGATAACCCGAACGGTCGTCTCCGGACTGACGGTTGAATTTTCAGCGTTGTTTTTTTAATGTAAAAAACCGGTTACGGGTAAGGCTGTGAGGAGGGAGTGATGGTGATACGCAAAAAGAAGTGCAGGGACTGTGGAAACGCGATTACTCATAATACAGTGTGTTGCCCGTATTGTGGTTCTGTCGACCCCTTCGGCTATTACCGGAATACAGACCGTATCGTTACCATACTGCTGGCACTGATTATTGTGGTCCTGCTGACTACTGTCAGCGTCAGTGTGTATATACTGTGTAGCTGGTGAGATAACGGTTCATGTATCCCCTGAGCTGACAGTGTACCGGGTATATTAAGCGTAACCGACAGGTTCTCCTTCATACCATATTAAATTTTTCCAGGTATTGCCGCTGCCTTATTTCGTCCCATACAGGAAAACTCGTCTGGGTTTCTGACAAATACGCGAAACTCACAGCCCCTCAATATCAACCACACGCCGTAAGCCGGTAATACCTGAAAATCAGTCTATTACCGCCCGCGCCTCCGTTACCGAACGCTCAGGTGACAAGACTGAAGCCAGCACGCACTCGTAAAATTTGCGGTCAGTTCTGCCAGCCGGTTGTCAACGGCAGAGTTAAAGGCTTCCAGCTCCGCAAGGGTAAGTTTATAACGCGTGTGGGAATTCACTTTTCCCGCGTCTCCTGACGTATTACGGGCTGCCACTTACCTGGTGTCCCGCAATACAGCCTTAGTGTTCCGTTATCGGGGATCCGGACGCACCGCAACAACCGGGGAAGTATTTCTGGTTAGAGCAGTGTCAAGAGGGATTTCTCAGCCCCTCACTCACCGGCTCAGTCTCAGGGCAGGAGCATTAATACGCTCAGTTCATGTCTTATACAGGAATGGGCATAGGGGGAGCTGGCGTGTCACTGCTGATTTTACGCATCAGCGTTCATGTATTTGCACTCTGATACAGAATGCTTCACAGCGCTCTGTTACCGGAGAGATTTACTCTCTTAGGTTATTCTGGCAAATCCTTTACGTTACTCTCTGATGACTTCTTATATTTATAATACCAATCAGACAACCTTATCCCATCGGTGATATCAGTCTCCTGCTCGCCAGGAACGGGCTGACTCACTGTAACCACCTCCGAAAACAACTCTGCAATTATCAGAACGCCTGCTTCTCTCCCTGTCCTCACGAAAACTATCCCCTCTTTATCGCGCGTGCGTGCGGAAGCATCTTTTCGCACCCCCGTTACTTTATTCGTACCCCTTATAATGGGGTGTTAGCCAGCCAGACCCGGCATGATTACTGCCCCCAGTCGTCCATGATCCGGGGGGTGATGTCACCGGGTCTGGTGGGGCGCTGGTAACCGCTAATAGGGGTCAGGTCAGGCACTTTTGCCGGGACCGTCTGTAACGTGGATGCCGGTACCTGCTCCCCGTGGTTATCTGCTTAACCCATATACAAGGGAGACAGAATGACCGAATCCAGCGATTACGAATCCGTCCAGGTCTTTATCGGCGTTGATGTCGGTAAAGATACGCATCACGCTGTAGCCATTAATCGTTCAGGTAAACGCCTGTTCGATAAAGCATTACCCAACGACGAAAACAAACTCAGGTCGCTAATATCTGACCTGAAACAACATGGTCAGATACTGCTGGTTGTTGATCAGCCAGCTACCATCGGTGCGTTACCTGTCGCCGTTGCCCGCTCAGAAGGAGTCCTTGTCGGATACCTCCCTGGACTGGCCATGCGCCGCATAGCCGACTTACACGCCGGTGAAGCTAAAACTGATGCTCGTGACGCTGCCATCATTGCCGAAGCTGCCCGTACCCTGCCTCACGCGCTACGCACGCTGAAACTGGCTGACGAGCAAATCGCCGAACTCTCCATGCTCTGCGGCTTCGATGATGATCTTGCCGCACAGACAACGCAGGCCAGCAACCGTATCCGCGGCCTTCTGACCCAGATACATCCGGCACTGGAGCGCGTTCTCGGTCCGAGACTTGATCACCCGGCGGTACTCGATCTTCTCCAGCGATATCCCTCACCAGAAAAACTCGCTTCGCTGGGTGAGAAGAAGCTGGCAGCCCAGCTCTGCAAACTTGCGCCTCGTCTGGGTAAACGCCTTGCAGCAGACATAGCTCAGGCACTGGCCGAACAAACCGTCGTCGTTCCCGGCACGAATGCCGCTGCCGTAGTACTGCCACGTCTGGCACTCCAGCTCATCACGCTGCGTAAGCAAAGAGACGAGGTGGCGCTTGCGGTAGAACAGCGAGTTCTTGCTCACCCTCTTTACCCGGTCCTGACCAGTATGCCCGGAGTCGGTGTCAGGACCGCAGCCAGACTCCTCACCGAGGTCGCCTGCCGCGCCTTCGCCTCTGTCGCACATCTCGCTGCTTATGCTGGCCTTGCGCCGGTAACTCGGCGATCCGGCTCGTCAATACGCGGTGAGCATCCCTCGCGACGGGGTAATAAAGCTCTCAAACGGGCGTTGTTCCTGTCGGCCTTCGCCGCGCTCAGGGATCCGCTCTCCAGGGCTTACTACACCCGCAAAATGAGTCAGGGAAAACGACACAATCAGGCGCTTATCGCCCTGGCGAGACGACGCTGCGACGTTCTGTTCGCCATGATGCGCGACGGGACTTTTTATACCCCGCAGGCGTCATAACATGCTTGACAACTTAATAGGGGCACCCCCCGGGATTCCGCTACGGCTCTGCCATCGCAATCCCCCCGTTTATCTCCGGACAGCCAGATTCCCGATTATTTTTTACGTTTCTCCCCGGTTGTTATGCCGGTGAAGGTGGCGCGCTGTTTTCATGACCACACCGGCTGGTTTAACAACATCCGGAGGAACATTCTCATGGCTACCCCAGTTTCGCTGATGGATGACCAGATGGTCGACATGGCGTTTATCACTCAACTGACCGGCTTAACCGATAAGTGGTTTTACAAGCTCATCAAGGATGGTGCCTTTCCGGCCCCCATCAAACTCGGCCGCAGCTCCCGATGGCTGAAAAGTGAAGTGGAAGCCTGGTTGCAGGCGCGTATTGCACAATCCCGTCCGTAATTCCTGACCATTACCCGTTCAACCGCAGCGAATACACTATCCGGCCTCCGGAGGCATTTTGCTGTGTACTAAAGGAGAGAATATTATGCAAAAACTTGAAAACCGGTGTGATCTGCTGTTCATCCAGCATCAGAAATGGATGGCAAGTGTAACCCGGTTTATTGTCGCTCATGGAATGGGCTCTCCGCATCTTCATGGTTATCACCGCCTGACCCTGGCCCACTTTTTTCTGCCGGAAAAAGGCACCATCATCTCAGTGGCACCACAGGGACTCTATCAGGTCGTCAACCCGGGAACGCCACCGTTCATTCCTGCCATTCAGGAAGGGTTAATGACCAGCATTCAGACTCATGAAATCATGCTGCTTACACATTTTAACCTGGGTGGTGTTTTACTCAGTGAACTACATCGTCTGGGAGAAAGCCGACTGGCAAACAGGCTGAACAGTCTGCTCCGGCGTTTTGACGATCGCGATCTCTACCACACCCTGATATGGCTGTGCTGGTATGATCTGATGTGCGCCCACTCCATGCAGCCCTGGACTGAAGAGTTAAAGCATAAATCACACGCAGAACTTGAAAGCTGGGCTGTGGCGCGCAAACGGGAAAAGCGCGAGCTTGAACTGATGATTGACGAGTACCTGTTATACGCCTGTTGATTCGTAATCACTCCCGGGCGGTACGTAGTCAGTGATACCGGAATTTCCGGAGAGGGTCGCAGGTATTATATTGTTTCTGTGCAATTCATGGTTATTCACGTTGGATGTAGTGATTGCTGCATCCAATGCTATCGGAAAGAGATTAACCAGCAAATGGTTCCTCAAATCGTATTGATATTTACCCGGCGCATTGAGCACCACCATCAGCCCCCCGTACCCACATCAAACGGCTTGACCGGAAAACGATTTGCTTTTCATGCTCCGTGGAAATTCACGAAAAAATTATTGGGTCATTCATCGAAAAAAACATATTCTGCTGACTGGAGTCATCACCCAGAAATAAACGTCAACTGAACAATAACGATTTTTTCTTTATGGGATTCCATACACTTTTCCATCCCCCTCTGAAAATTAGTCACCAACACATCTTCTGAAATTTGTATTAAACTTATTGCTTAAATAGATGATATAACATCTCTTCAATTGCACGGAATCAGCGAAAACTGTCATTCTGGCAATCTTAACAAGATCATTTATCGGTTAATTTTATCAGTAAACAATGGAATATCACACTGATAAAATGAACATTCAGGGTAAGATGATAAAATTCACATAAAAAATGCTGAAGATTATTTATTTCATGCAGATAAACGATAAAATACAAGAGAGTATATTTTTCAGTGTAAGAGTCAATTGTTCATCTCCACTGACGATCACGGTCAGCACATAAACAAAGTGAGTCCTCCTGCTTAGTCATTGCGTATCAGAAACTAAAAAACAAAATATTCTGTAAACAACGTGACATTTTTTATGACATTTCCCGAATACAGATATATCAACAAACAGTAGTCAGCGTTGAATTAATAAGTTTTACAGGGCTATACGTATCTTATAAAACCACTCAACGACCATCATCACCTGACTATTTAGCGGGAGTATCATCTGTATAAATCCCTAAATAATAACATCTGTTATTAAAATAAGAATGCTGTCAGCAGTAAATTATTAACATAACACCTGTCCACTCTATCTGTTCTTCTAACTCAACCGGCATCGAAAATATTGCCTGATTAGTGCATCATAGTCTTCTTTTTTCTTTCTCAACCATCAAACCAAACACAACATTCACAACCACACAATAAAACAAAACCAAAAACATAAGATTAACAATGCCAGTCAACAGGAAAACACTGAATATTGAGGTGCGCTGTAACCTGGACAGCGCATACGGCGCATGTGATCAACACAGCCCATTCTTTTCTGTCATCCCCCAAATGCAGAACAAACAATCATAACCAAATGAATATAAAAGAAAATATGATTTTTCACCATCATAAAAACATCAATGTATCTTTATATAAAAACACTGATAACATGACATAGACATTTAAAAACATAAACAAATCACAACAAAAACATTTGATAATCACTTAGTGACAAAATAAAATTGAGACGATTTTGTTATAAGAGAGGCGACATGGAGTGAGATAATGAATAACGAACAGATGCTTATCAAATGCAAAGATCCCCGTAAATGTCGGTTTTATGCCGAATATCTGAATCACAAATACCCCAATGAATTCCCTCAGTTTGCGCCTGACAACCCACAAAACTGTATCAGAAATGTTAATTCGTTTTTAAAAGAAAAGTATTATAAAGCTTCAAACAATTCTTTTGGTGTTTTTGGTTCGACTGCAGAAGAAGCTCTCAGCAAAGAAATTAATGAACTTGAAATTATTGCAGGGCAGGCAATACTGCCTGAAGAGAGTTTTCTCTGGTTGAAAACTGACGAACTTGCGACTTTCTTTACCTAGACTACTATTTATCTGTCGAAGGAAGACCATACAAATTTCCCGAAAATAAACCATAATTCATCAGGAATAAAAAACGGAATTGAAGTCAGGAAAATACGAACAGTTACCGATGAAACGTTAAATACTTACAAAAAAAGTAACCTTCCGGATAATCCATCATCCCATAACGAACGAATAAAAGTAATCATTTCATATTTTGACTCCTGCCATTCTTTAATTAATAAAAATGCAAAAAGCATATACCTCGAGGAACTCAGGCAGGCGTGGCTTAAAAAGAAAAGCGCTTGTCAAAAGTTTAAGTGGCTCCTTCCTGACGATGATGAAATGTGTCAGTGGTTCTGGACAAGACTGAAACAAAAACAGGATGAAAAACATCCGGTACATAACCCAGTGACCCGGTGGTTCATACCATCTTCAACGAAAGAATATTATCTTGCCTCTCTTGTCGCCTTTGCTTTATGGAAAGAAGCGCCTGATACCATTGAACTGTTCAGAACACGAATAAATCATGCCTGGCATCAGAAAAAACAAAAGGACAAATATCGGAGTGATGGTAAAAAGGCCATTAATATACATATAAGAAGCAATGTGAAAGAAATGCTTGATGAGCTCAGAACTGTTTACGGTCTGAGAACAGGAGAGTTTTTTGAAATGCTGATTACAGAGAAATATCTTGAACACAAGCGAAGGAAGTAATTCATTACCTGTTACATTCTAAATAATCTCAGACAGATATTATCTCCGTGAATCCCCCGCCACCTTTCCGGTGCGCGGGGTTTTGTCTTTTTTCACCGGGAATACATGTATGAATCCGTCTGATGCCATTGAGGCAATTGAAAAACCGCTCTCCTCCCTGCCTTACTCACTTTCCCGTCACATCCTGGAACATCTGCGCAAACTCACCAGCCACGAACCCGTGATTGGCATTATGGGAAAAAGCGGGGCCGGTAAATCCTCACTCTGTAATGCACTGTTTCAGGGGGAGGTCACCCCGGTCAGTGATGTTCACGCCGGCACCCGGGAAGTGCAGCGCTTCCGTCTGAGTGGCCATGGTCACAGCATGGTTATCACTGACCTGCCCGGGGTGGGCGAGAGCCGGGACAGGGATGCAGAGTATGAAGCCCTGTACCGTGACATTCTGCCTGAACTTGACCTGGTACTGTGGCTGATTAAAGCCGATGACCGTGCCCTGTCTGTGGATGAGTATTTCTGGCGACACATCCTGCACCGGGGACATCAGCGGGTGCTGTTTGTGGTGACGCAGGCCGACAAAACGGAGCCCTGCCATGAATGGGATATGGCCGGTATTCAGCCTTCTCCCGTACAGGCACAGAATATTCGGGAGAAAACGGAGGCGGTATTCCGTCTGTTCCGGCCCGTACATCCGGTTGTTGCCGTATCGGCCCGCACCGGCTGGGAACTGGATACGCTGGTCAGTGCGCTCATGACAGCACTTCCCGACCATGCCGCCAGTCCCCTGATGACCCGCCTGCAGGACGAGCTGTGCACGGAATCTGTCCGGGGGCAGGCCCGTGAACAGTTTACCGGTGCGGTGGACCGGATATTTGACACGGCGGAGAGCGTCTGTATTGCCTCTGTTGCACGCACGGTTCTGCGTGCCGTCCGTGACTCGGTGGTCTCTGTTGCCCGCGCTGTATGGAACTGGATTTTCTTCTGAACACTCTGCCTGGGGAAATGCCTGATTACATTGCGTTAACCAACTGAAAACATGACACAAACACCTCATGCCCCTCCTGTTTCTCTTGCGTGACTGCTCTGCTGTTAATAGAATAAAACGATCGATAAAACAGGTATCGATCGTTACTATCGATCGTTTATAGTGGTTAATGGCCTGCGAAAAGGCAGCTGAATCTCTTCATCATGCAGAACGGAATTGCACACAACGGACTGATACTTCTCAGGCAGATGAGAGAGGGGAAGCATTTATGTCCGGGAAAAACCACTTTATCTGACCATGCTGTTTTGTACCTGCCGGTATCCACATTTGTGGGTACCGGCTTTTTTATTCACCCTCTGTAAGGAAAAGCTGATGAAACGACATCTGAACACCAGCTACAGGCTGGTATGGAATCACATTACGGGCACCCTGGTGGTGGCCTCCGAACTGGCCCGCTCACGGGGAAAACGCGCCGGTGTGGCGGTTGCGCTGTCTCTTGCTGCTGTCACATCACTCCCGGTACTGGCTGCTGACACGGTTGTACAGGCGGGAGAAACCGTGAACGACGGAACACTGACAAATCATGACAACCAGATTGTCCTCGGTACGGCCAACGGAATGACCATCAGTACCGGGCTGGAGTATGGGCCGGATAACGAGGCCAATACCGGCGGACAATGGATACAAAATGGCGGTATCGCCAACAACACTACTGTCACCGGTGGTGGTCTTCAGAGAGTGAATGCCGGAGGAAGCGTTTCAGACACGGTTATCAGGGCCGGAGGCGGACAGAGCCTTCAGGGGCAGGCAGTGAATACCACTCTGAACGGCGGTGAGCAGTGGGTACATGAAGGCGGGATTGCAACGGGTACCGTCATTAATGAGAAGGGCTGGCAGGCCATCAAATCCGGCGCAGTGGCAACCGACACGGTTGTGAATACCGGCGCGGAAGGGGGACCGGATGCGGAAAATGGTGATACCGGGCAGACCGTCTACGGAGATGCCGTACGCACCACCATCAATAAAAATGGTCGTCAGATTGTGGCTGCTGAAGGAACGGCAAATACCACGGTGGTTTATACCGGCGGCGACCAGACTGTACATGGTCACGCACTGGATACCACGCTGAATGGGGGGTACCAGTATGTGCACAACGGCGGTACGGCGTCTGGCACTGTTGTAAACAGTGACGGCTGGCAGATTATCAAGGAAGGTGGTCTGGCGGATTTCACCACCGTTAACCAGAAAGGCAAACTGCAGGTGAACGCCGGTGGTACAGCCACGAATGTCACCCTGAAGCAGGGCGGCGCACTGGTCACCAGTACTGCAGCAACTGTTCTTGGCAGCAACCGTCTGGGGAATTTCACGGTGGAAAACGGTAAGGCTGACGGTGTTGTTCTGGAGTCCGGTGGTCGCCTGGATGTACTGGAGGGCCATTCAGCCTGGAAAACACTGGTGGATGACGGCGGTACCCTGGCAGTGTCTGCCGGTGGTAAGGCAACAGATGTCACCATGACATCCGGTGGTGCCCTGATTGCAGACAGTGGTGCCACTGTTGAGGGGACCAATGCCAGCGGTAAGTTCAGTATTGATGGCATATCCGGTCAGGCCAGCGGCCTGCTGCTGGAAAATGGCGGCAGCTTTACGGTTAATGCCGGAGGACTGGCCAGCAACACCACTGTCGGACATCGTGGAACACTGACGCTGGCTGCCGGGGGAAGTCTGAGTGGCAGAACACAGCTCAGTAAAGGTGCCAGCATGGTACTGAATGGCGATGTGGTCAGTACCGGCGATATTGTTAACGCAGGGGAGATTCGCTTTGATAATCAGACGACACCGGATGCTGCGCTGAGCCGTGCTGTTGCAAAAGGCGACTCCCCGGTAACGTTCCATAAACTGACCACCAATAACCTCACCGGCCAGGGCGGCACCATCAATATGCGTGTTCGCCTTGATGGCAGCAATGCCTCTGACCAGCTGGTGATTAATGGTGGTCAGGCAACCGGCAAAACCTGGCTTGCGTTTACAAATGTCGGAAACAGTAACCTCGGGGTGGCAACCTCCGGACAGGGTATCCGGGTTGTGGATGCACAGAATGGTGCCACCACAGAAGAAGGTGCGTTTGCCCTGAGTCGCCCGCTTCAGGCCGGCGCCTTTAACTACACCCTGAACCGTGACAGCGATGAAGACTGGTACCTGCGCAGTGAAAATGCTTATCGTGCTGAAGTCCCCCTGTATGCCTCCATGCTGACACAGGCAATGGACTATGACCGGATTCTGGCAGGCTCCCGCAGCCATCAGACCGGTGTAAGCGGTGAAAATAACAGCGCCCGTCTCAGCATTCAGGGCGGTCATCTCGGGCACGATAACAACGGTGGTATTGTCCGTGGGGCCACGCCGGAAAGCAGCGGCAGCTATGGCCTCGTCCGTCTGGAGGGTGACCTGCTGAGAACAGAGGTTGCCGGTATGTCACTGACGACAGGAGTGTATGGTGCTGCAGGCCATTCTTCCGTTGATGTTAAGGATGATGACGGCTCCCGTGCCGGCACGGTCCGGGATGATGCCGGCAGTCTGGGCGGATACCTGAATCTGGTACACACGTCCTCCGGCCTGTGGGCTGACATTGTGGCACAGGGAACACTCCACAGCATGAAAGCGTCATCGGACAATAACGACTTCCGAGCCCGGGGCTGGGGCTGGCTGGGCTCACTGGAAACCGGTCTGCCCTTCAGTATCACTGACAACCTGATGCTGGAGCCACAACTGCAGTATACCTGGCAGGGACTCTCCCTGGATGACGGCCAAGATAACGCCGGTTATGTGAAGTTCGGGCATGGCAGTGCACAACATGTGCGTGCCGGCTTCCGTCTGGGCAGCCACAACGATATGAACTTTGGTAAAGGCACCTCATCCCGTGACACCCTGCGCGACAGTGCAAAACACAGTGTGCGTGAACTGCCGGTGAACTGGTGGGTACAGCCTTCTGTTATCCGCACCTTCAGCTCCCGGGGGGACATGAGCATGGGTACAGCCGCAGCCGGCAGTAACATGACGTTCTCACCGTCCCAGAATGGCACGACACTGGACCTGCAGGCCGGACTGGAAGCCCGTGTCCGGGAAAATATCACCCTGGGCGTTCAGGCCGGTTATGCCCACAGCGTCAGCGGCAGCAGCGCTGAAGGTTATAACGGTCAGGCCACGCTGAATGTGACTTTCTGACAGAACCATCGCCTCTTTGTGGTCCCGGTCATCATGATCGGGACCCGGACCGGCGCAACGGATATTCAACGCCACATTCGCTGGCATTAACAATAACATGATATTCATCACGGAGTGACTATGTTACAGATAGTCGGCGCGCTGATCCTGCTGATAGCAGGATTTGCCATTCTTCGCCTTTTGTTCAGAGCATTAATCAGCACGGCTTCTGCGCTGGCAGGGCTTATATTGCTGTGTCTGTTCGGCCCGGCCTTACTGGCTGGCTATATCATCGAACGCATAACCCGGTTGTTCCATATTCGCTGGCTGGCAGGCGTATTTCTGACGATTGCCGGAATGATCATCAGCTTCATGTGGGGACTTGATGGTAAACATATCGCGCTGGAGGCTCACACCTTTGACTCTGTGAAATTTATTCTGACCACCGCTCTCGCCGGTGGTCTGCTGGCTGTTCCCCTGCAGATCAAAAACATTCAGCAGAACGGGATCACACCAGAAGATATCAGCAAGGAAATTAACGGGTATTACTGCTGTTTTTATACTGCCTTTTTCCTTATGGCGTGTTCTGCATGCGCACCATTGATCGCGTTACAGTACGATATTTCACCGTCACTGATGTGGTGGGGCGGGTTGTTGTACTGGCTGGCTGCATTAGTGACGCTGCTATGGGCGGCCAGCCAAATCCAGGCGCTGAAAAAACTGACCTGTGCCATCAGCCAGACACTGGAAGAACAACCGGTGCTCAACAGTAAATCGTGGCTGACCAGTTTGCAAAACGATTACAGCCTTCCTGACTCACTGACGGAGCGCATCTGGCTGACGCTTATTTCTCAACGGATTTCCCGGGGAGAGCTGAGGGAATTTGAACTGGCAGACGGAAACTGGTTACTGAACAATGCCTGGTATGAAAGAAACATGGCAGGGTTTAACGAACAGTTGAAAGAGAACCTGTCATTCACACCTGATGAACTGAAAACACTCTTCCGGAACCGCCTGAATTTATCACCGGAAGCGAATGACGATTTTCTCGATCGTTGCCTGGACGGCGGTGACTGGTATCCCTTTTCAGAAGGTCGCCGTTTTGTATCATTCCATCACGTGGATGAGCTTCGTGTCTGTGCCTCCTGCGGGCTGACAGAAGTACATCATGCCCCGGAAAATCATAAGCCGGATCCGGAGTGGTACTGCTCCTCTCTTTGTCGCGAAACAGAAACACTGTGTCAGGAAATTTATGAACGCCCCTACAACAGTTTTATTTCCGATGCAACGGCGAATGGTCTGATTCTCATGAAACTGCCGGAAACCTGGAGTACAAATGAGAAAATGTTTGCTTCCGGAGGGCAGGGACATGGGTTTGCCGCTGAACGGGGAAACCATATTGTCGACAGAGTCCGTCTGAAAAACACACGGATCCTCGGTGATAATAATGCCAGAAATGGAGCAGACAGACTGGTCAGCGGAACAGAAATCCAGACGAAATATTGTTCAACTGCAGCCCGTAGCGTCGGTGCGGCATTCGACGGGCAAAACGGACAGTATCGTTACATGGGAAATAATGGCCCCATGCAACTGGAAGTCCCCCGTGATCAGTATGCCGGCGCTGTTGAAACCATGAGGAATAAGATCCGCGAAGGTAAAGTACCCGGTGTAACCGATCCCGCAGAAGCGTCCCGGCTGATTCGTCGGGGACATCTGACTTATACTCAGGCCCGTAATATCACCCGGTTCGGGACCATCGAATCGGTCACTTATGATATTGCCGAGGGTTCGGTTGTCAGTCTGGCGGCCGGAGGGATCAGTTTTGCCCTGACGGCATCGGTCTTCTGGCTCAGCACCGGCGATCGCGATGCTGCCCTGCAGACAGCTGCTGTCCAGGCAGGAAAAACCTTCACCCGCACACTGGCTGTCTACGTCACAACCCAGCAACTCCACCGGCTCAGTGTTGTTCAGGGTATGCTGAAGCACATTGATTTTTCGACTGCCAGCCCGACTGTCCGACTGGCTCTTCAGAAGGGGACCGGTGCAGGAAATATCAGTGCCCTGAACAAAGTAATGAAGGGTACGCTGGTGACATCTCTGGCACTGGTAGCTGTCACAACCGGCCCTGACATGATCAAAATGTTGCGGGGACGGATCTCCGGTGCGCAGTTCATCAGGAATCTTGCCGTGGCATCTTCCGGTGTGGCAGGTGGTGCTGTCGGGTCAGTGGCGGGCGGAATACTGTTCAGTCCACTGGGACCATTTGGTGCACTGACAGGGCGTGTGGTTGGCGGTGTTCTGGGGGGAATGATTGCCTCCGCTGTATCAGGAAAAATTGCCGGAGCGCTGGTTGAAGAAGATCGCGTCAAAATTCTGGCAATGATTCAGGAGCAGGTGACATGGCTTGCCGGCAGTTTCCTGCTGACCGGACATGAGATTGAAAATCTGAACGAGAATCTGGCCCGTGTTATCGATCAGAATGCTCTGGAGATCATTTTTGCCGCCGGTATACAACAACGGGCCGCGACCAATATGTTAATCAAACCACTGGTGGTCAGTATCATCAGGCAACGCCCCGTCATGGAATATGAAGCATCCCATCTCGGCAATATGGTTAACCGACTGGAAGAAGCATTACCCCCGGAGTTACCGGCATAACGGCTATTCTGCGCCTTTTACGTTTTATCACCTGATTTGCCAGTGTCATCGTCATGACTCAGAGAGGTAAATACCATGATTCACCTGTTCAAAACCTGCATGATTACCACCTTCATTCTGGGGTTAATGTGGTCTGCCCCACTCCGGGCACAGGATCAACGTTACATCAGTATACGCAATACAGATACGATATGGCTCCCGGGAAATATTTGTGCTTACCAGTTCCGGCTGGATAATGGCGGAAACGATGAAGGATTTGGCCCCCTCACCATCACTCTGCAACTCAAAGACAAATATGGTCAGACGCTGGTGACCAGAAAAATGGAAACGGAAGCTTTGGGTGACAGTAATGCCACGCGAACCACAGACGCATTTCTGGAAACGGAGTGCGTGGAAAATGTCGCCACAACCGAAATCATTAAAGCAACTGAAGAAAGTAACGGCCATCGTGTCAGTCTGCCGTTATCGGTTTTCGATCCCCAGGACTACCATCCACTGCTAATTACCGTTTCCGGAAAAACGTTAACTGATCCCTGAAGTCAGTTTCATGCTTCAGCCTCTGTCACAACGCGTGGCAGAGGCTTTTTATTTATCAGGAGAAAACAGATATGCCGGGTTACACAGAGTATGTCCTGGCTGAAGGATCTTTCTCATACGGGCAGGCGGTTGCTGTCATAACAGCTTACCGCAATGTGTTTATCCAGGATGACCCAGGAATGCATTTCCGTCGGGTTATCCGCAACGCGGAAGGTCAGCGACGCTGGCGCTGCCGGAATTCTGAACCCGATGCCGGAAAGGTGCTTAATACGCGGCTCGCCAGTGACGGTCTTCTCAGACAATAAACGTCATTCATTTCACCCATCAGGCCGCGTCTTCTCCGGGAGACGTGGCTTTTTCATTTATTACACCAGTAAATCTTAACCACCGATAAGGAGCAAATTATGCGACTAGCCAGTCGTTTTGGTTATGCAAACCAGATACGCCGTGACCGTCCGCTGACACACGAAGAACTGATGCACTATGTGCCGGGGATTTTCGGGGAAGATAAACACACGTCCCGAAGCCAGAACTATACGTACATCCCCACCATCACCGTACTGGAAAGCCTGCAGCGGGAAGGCTTTCAGCCATTCTTCGCCTGCCAGACCCGTGTGCGCGACCCGGGCCGCCGGGGATACACAAAACACATGCTGCGTCTGCGGCGGGCCGGAGAGATAAACGGAGAACATTTCCCTGAAATTATTCTGCTCAACTCTCATGACGGTACCTCCAGCTACCAGATGCTGCCGGGTTACTTCAGGTTCGTCTGCCAGAACGGATGCGTCTGTGGTCAGTCTCTGGGGGAAGTGCGTGTTCCGCACCGGGGAAATGTGGTGGACAGAGTCATTGAAGGGGCTTACGAGGTGGTGGGCGTGTTTGACCGGATAGAGGAGAAGCGTGATGCCATGCAGTCGCTGATTCTGCCGCCACCGGCACGCCAGGCGCTGGCACAGGCGGCACTGACTTACCGTTATGGTGACGAACATCAGCCCGTCACCACCGCCGACATTCTGACGCCACGACGCCGGGAGGATTACGGTAAGGACCTGTGGAGTGCTTATCAGACCATCCAGGAGAATATGCTGAAAGGCGGGATTTCCGGTCGCAGTGCAAAAGGAAAACGTATCCATACCCGGGCCATTCACAGCATTGATACCGACATTAAGCTCAATCGCGCATTGTGGGTGATGGCAGAAACGATGCTGGAGAGCCTGCGCTGATGCCGTTTCCCTGAGTGAGGGAATCATTCAGCTTTCGTTCCTGAAAAACACACATTTATTTGTTATTTAAGGAGTTATCTCATGAAAAGCGTTTCTCAGAATACCCCCACAATTTATTCAGCTACAACACCAGAGAATAATCCGCCTCAGTTTGTTGCCAGCCTCGTCCCTGATGAACAGCGCATCAGCTTCTGGCCGCAGCATTTTGGCCTCATTCCACAGTGGGTGAC
>OFLS01000359.1_pt1 | contig 15906 bp, 16 predicted proteins | sample 1540891 | NCBI WGS metagenome assembly OFLS01 (sample SAMEA4413038, study PRJEB24355) | metagenome | biome: human; feature: gut; material: faeces | place: United Kingdom | collected 2010
AGTTGCCCTTCAGAAACTTTACCTGTTCCAAATGTATCAATTGCAATTGACACTGGTTCTGCAACACCAATCGCATATGCCAATTGTACTTCACATTGATCTGCTAAACCTGCTGCAACAATATTTTTAGCCACATAACGTGCAGCGTATGCAGCTGAACGGTCTACTTTTGTAGGATCCTTACCACTGAAGCATCCGCCACCATGACGTGCATAGCCACCGTACGTATCAACAATGATTTTACGTCCTGTTAATCCTGCATCACCTTGAGGTCCACCGATTACAAAGCGTCCTGTAGGATTGATGTAGAATTTAGTTTGTTCATTAATCAAGTTTTCTGGAACAGTTGGATAAATGACATGTGCTTTAATGTCTTCTTGAATTTGTTCAAGTGTCACATCCTCAGCATGTTGTGTTGATACGACAATCGTATCAATACGTACTGGGTTATCATTTTCATCATATTCAACAGTGACCTGAACTTTACCGTCTGGTCGTAAATAATTTAACGTACCATCTTTACGCACATCTGATAAACGTTTTGCCAATTGATGTGATAAATAAATTGCTAGAGGCATATACGTCTCTGTTTCATTCGTTGCGTAACCAAACATTAAACCTTGGTCACCTGCACCTGTTGCTTCAATTTCTTCTTCGCTATCTTTATCACGATACTCTAATGCTTTATCCACGCCTTGTGCAATGTCAGGTGATTGTTCATCAATCGCAGTTAAAATTGCCATTGTTTCATAATCATAACCATATTTTGCTCTTGTGTATCCAATTTCTTTAATTGTTTCTCTAACAACTTTCGGAATATCAACATATGTTGTTGTAGAAATTTCGCCGGCGATCAATGCCATACCTGTTGTAACAGTTGTTTCACAAGCTACACGTGCATTTGGGTCGTCTTTTAAAATAGCATCTAATATTGCATCTGACACTTGGTCAGCGATTTTATCTGGGTGTCCTTCTGTAACAGACTCTGAAGTAAATAATCGTTTGTTATTTAACATAGTTTGCTCCTTTAAATTTATATTACGAAAATTCTCTCTCTGTGAGCTAAATAAAAAAGACCTTCTAACTATTAATATAGAGAGAAGGCCTAATACGTCCATTCGCTCTTATCGTTCAGACCTATTTGTCTGCAAACGGTTTGGCACCTTTCTTTTATAAAAAAGAGGTTGCTGGGTTTCATTGGGTCCATGTCCCTCCACCACTCAGGATAAGAGAATCCGTTAAAAATAATAGTACCTAATTAATGAATTAATGTCAATTTTTCACAAATAAATTTACAGTAAAATATTGTAGATTAATTATGTTAATGTGTTATACTAATTAAATGTAAAGGCTTACATTTAAATTATCGCTTTGGAGGGATTTAGGATGTCAGTAGACACATACACTGAAACAACTAAAATTGACAAATTACTGAAAAAACCAACGTCACATTTTCAACTTTCGACGACACAACTTTATAATAAAATCTTAGACAATAACGAAGGGGTATTAACAGAACTTGGTGCTGTTAATGCAAGTACTGGAAAATATACTGGTCGTTCGCCTAAAGACAAATTTTTTGTCTCTGAACCTTCATATAGAGATAACATTGATTGGGGAGAAATTAATCAACCTATCGATGAAGAAACTTTCTTGAAGTTATACCATAAAGTACTAGACTATTTAGATAAAAAAGATGAATTATATGTTTTCAAAGGCTACGCTGGTAGTGATAAAGATACAATGCTAAAACTTACAGTCATCAATGAATTAGCATGGCATAATTTATTTGCTAAAAATATGTTTATTAGACCTGAATCAAAAGAAGAAGCTACAAAGATTAAACCTAACTTCACTATCGTTTCTGCCCCACATTTTAAAGCAGATCCAGAAGTTGATGGTACTAAATCTGAAACCTTTGTCATTATTTCATTTAAACACAAAGTCATTTTAATCGGCGGTACTGAATACGCTGGTGAAATGAAAAAAGGTATCTTCTCTGTAATGAATTATCTCTTACCGATGCAAGATATTATGAGCATGCATTGCTCAGCAAACGTTGGTGAAAAAGGCGATGTTGCATTATTCTTTGGTCTATCTGGCACTGGTAAAACAACCTTATCGGCTGACCCACACCGTAAACTAATTGGTGATGATGAACACGGATGGAATAAAAACGGGGTCTTTAATATCGAAGGTGGCTGCTATGCAAAAGCAATTAATCTTTCCAAAGAAAAAGAACCACAGATTTTTGACGCAATCAAATATGGTGCAATTTTAGAGAACACTGTAGTTGCAGAAGATGGTTCAGTGGACTTTGAAGACAATCGTTATACAGAAAACACTCGTGCCGCTTATCCAATTAATCACATTGACAATATTGTAGTACCATCAAAAGCAGCACATCCAAATACAATTATTTTCTTAACTGCGGATGCATTTGGTGTTATTCCACCGATTTCAAAGTTAAATAAAGACCAAGCAATGTATCATTTCTTGAGTGGTTTCACTTCTAAATTAGCTGGTACAGAGCGTGGTGTGACAGAACCTGAACCATCATTCTCAACATGTTTCGGAGCACCGTTCTTCCCGTTACACCCTACTGTTTACGCTGATTTATTAGGTGAACTTATCGATTTACATGATGTTGATGTTTATCTTGTTAATACTGGATGGACTGGCGGAAAATATGGTGTAGGACGTAGAATCAGCTTACATTACACACGTCAAATGGTAAACCAAGCGATTTCTGGCAAATTGAAAAATGCAGAATATACAAAAGATAGTACGTTTGGTTTAAGCATTCCTGTAGAAATTGAAGATGTACCGAAAACAATTTTAAATCCAATTAATGCTTGGAGCGACAAAGAGAAATATAAAGCACAAGCAGAAGATTTAATTCAACGTTTTGAAAAGAACTTCGAAAAATTTGGTGAAAAAGTTGAACATATTGCTGAAAAAGGTAGCTTCAACAAATAAATTTGAATACTAATTAAAGAGCCAACCGTTGTTATAGTCTAACAATGGTTGGCTCCTCTTATTTTATGTGCTAAAAATTTATAGGCAATTTTATTACAACTATGCACATTTAAGGTGACCTTCATGCCAAACTCGCATCACTCATTTAATGGAAGCAGCACTTCTTCACATAAAGTACCGGTTCCTTACGCTATGCATGTTGCCCTACTTTGCATAAAGTACTTATCGTTAACTCAACGCAAGTTGTTCCTATTCATAAAAAGCACATACAGTTATCTGCATGGAGCACATTTTCATTGAAAGCGCATACCCCTCATTCAACGTATATCACACATCTTCAAAGCTTGATAGTTCCCATGCGCACACCACGTTTCATACTAGCTATGCAACTCAACTTGGTTCATAAACTCTTTAATATAAGTCAATGTTTCAACCATCGCTGGTGGTCTTGGCACATGTCCTTCTGCCATTTGATAAAATGTTTCATGCGTGGCACCTTTTAACTCTAGTTGGTCCGCTAAATAATACGCATGATGAATACCAACTTGCTGGTCTTTCCCTCCATGTACAATTAATATTGGCGGACTGTTTTCATTAATGTTTGGAATCGCTTGGCGTGCCTCATATGCCGCTCGATCTTTTTTCGGATGACCAATCATTCTTCGTAGCATGCCTCTTAAATCGACGCGCTCTTCATACATCAAATCAATATCTGAGACTCCACCCCAGATGATATAACTACTTACTGGTAGATCTTGAAACGTCAACAACCCTTGTAGTCCACCTCTTGAAAAACCAATCATATGAATAAAAGCTTGCGGATATTTATCATGTAGCAATCTTAATAGTTGCGTCACATCATTTAAATCGCCACGATAAAATTCGTCTTTACCTTCACTCCCATTGTTACCTCGGTAGTATGGCCCAATCACTAAAGTTTGACTATCTGAAAATTGCATTAATCTACCTGCGCGCACACGTCCTACTTGACCTTTGCCACCTCGCAAATATACTACAATGCGATTTACTTCATGATGTGGTGTCATCATTAAAGCTTTTACTTGTAAGTCATCTGACAAATATGTAATTTCTTCGAATTGATGCGTAAAAGATTCAATTGGCATTCGTTTACGTTTGATAAAACCCAAGTGATTGCACCCTCTCTACGCATTTTAAAATGGTACTATCTTGCAGTAAGAAACTCCGTTGTGCGAGTTCAATATCATTGATACAGTTAAACAACACTGGCCCTGCTGTTTCTAAATAATCGTTCTTGCTTACCAATGATTCAACTTCGATAAAATATACATCTTTTACAAAATCAGTTTGATCATGTGTTTCAATGGTATATTGTGCTATGTAATAAATATTTTTAACTTTGGCGCCTGTTTCTTCATATAATTCACGTGTAACTGCTTCAGCACTACTTTCCCCGCGTTCCCTTTTACCACCAGGAAATTCAATCCCCCGTAAATTATGTTTGGTAAAAAGCAATTGATTTTTAAACGTTGGAATAGCTAGCACATGATTGCCATCTGCTATCTCATTATCCTTTTTAAATGTCAAATTAACTTGACGATTATCTTTATCCCTAAACTTCACGCGCATCACATCCCTACATTGTATGTTAATATAATAGTTAATTACTATCGTTGGAGGCATTAATTATGAAAAAGATATTCTTGGCGATGATTCATTTTTATCAACGTTTCATTTCGCCACTCACTCCACCAACTTGTCGTTTTTATCCAACATGTTCAGAGTACACTAGAGAAGCGATTCAATACCACGGTGCTTTCAAAGGCCTTTATTTAGGCATCCGTCGTATTTTAAAATGTCATCCGCTTCATAAAGGTGGCTTTGACCCTGTTCCGTTAAAAAAAGACAAGTCAGCAAGCAAGCATTCACATAAACATAACCATTAATATGGTTGTAATTGAGTTATATCCACTAAAGGGGGGCGAAATTCGAGTCGCCCCTCTTTTAATATGCCTGATTTAGTAACCACATCTTGATCAAAATAATAACCTGCTGGTGTAACATCTCCTGGATAATCACCTTTACGAGCAAGCATCGCTGTAAAATAACGGCTTAAACCATATTCGTACATGCCGCCAATAACCACTTTTACACCATGACTTTTCAAAGTATCAATTGCCGTTTGCACTTTATCAATGCCACCTAGACGAAATGGTTTTAATACAACAACTTTCACATTGTATAATTCTATCAAATTAATTATGTCCAACAACGATGTTGCCTTTTCATCAAGGGCTATTGGAGGTATTGTTCCATCCACTACTTCATCAAGAATGGAGATATCTTTAAATGGCTCTTCGATATAAAGAACCTGTTCACGCGCTAATAACTGTAACTGTGTGAAATCTTGACGATCCAAGGACTCATTTGCATCTATAACCAATTGAAAGTGAAAGTCTAATTCCCGTAACACTCTAATTTGATGCATGATTTGAGGCGTCCATTTTAATTTAATTCTGGTCGGCTTTGTTGCTTTCAATGACTCTAGTTGTTTATTTGATAAGCCGCTCGCTGTCGCTCCATATGCTACTGAAAATGAAGGCAGTACATGAAACATTTGATACAATGCCATGACAATAGTTGCCCTTGCAGCAGGCGTATTTTCCAATGAATTTACTAATTTTAGTGCTGCTTCATACGTTTCAAATGATTTATTTCTATTATCTTCGAACCATTGCTCAATTACATGTTTCACTGAAGCAATTGTTTCATGATCATACCAATCTGTTTGAAAAGCGTTACATTCCCCGAAATATGCATTTCCTTTGTCATCAATCAATTCGATAAACAAACAATCACGATGCGTTAAAGTGACTTTCGGTGTTACAATTTGTGACTTAAATGGCTCACTATATTTATAAAAATGCAAAGCTGTCAACTTCATCAAATCATCCTCTATACAACTTATTTCTTTGTAATTTACCTGTTGATGTATAAGGTAAAGTAGCAACCTTTTCAAAGTGTTTCGGTACTTTATATTTCGCTAAATGTTGTGATAAATATGCAATCAATTGTGCCTTTGAAATGTCACTTTCACTGACAAAATATAATTTAGGCACTTGGCCCCAAGTATCATCAGGATGCCCTACACATACTGCGTCACTGATACCTGGAAATTGCTTCGCTACCGTTTCAATTTGATATGGATAAATATTTTCACCGCCACTAATAATTAAATCTTTACGTCGGTCATAAATCATGACATAACCTTCATGATCTATTTCAGCAATGTCACCTGTATTAAAATAACCATTTTCAAACGTACCCGTTAAATCTGTTGGATACAAATATCCATTCATCACATTGGCGCCTTTAATCATTAATTCTCCATGACCTTCTTTATTAGGATTTTTAACTTTAACGTCTACATTGGCACTTGGCATCCCTACAGTGTCAGGACGTGCATGCAACATTTCCGGTGTTGCTGTTAAAAATTGCGAACATGTCTCAGTCATACCAAATGAATTATAAATTGGCAGGTTATATTGTAATGCCGTCTCTATCATAGTGGCAGATAATTTAGCACCGCCGAGTAATATTTTTTGTAAATCATAAGGTTCATGTAAACCTTGTTGCATAAGCCAATTTAAAGTTTGTGGCACAAGCGAAATGTGCGTGATGCGTTCATTTTTAATCATCGTTAAAATTTGTTCGGCATTGAATTTATCAACAATGCGCACAGTAAACCCTTCAATAACAGCTCTTAAAAGTACACTGAGACCCGAAATATGATAAATCGGCAAGACAGATAGCCAATTAGTGTCACGATCAAATCCCAAGCTCTCTTTACATCCGATTGCACTGGCATAATGATTACGAAACGTTTGTGGCACCGCTTTTTGAGGGCCAGTTGTCCCTGATGTAAACATAATCGATGCAATGTCATCTAAATTAAATGATGTATTTAATTTGTTGGACGGCGACTCTTTCGGCATCACAGTTTCATTCGATGTATCATATTGGATACCCATTGTGTTGTCCAACAAACCGTTCATTGTAATATCCGTTCCAGCGAATTCAATATCATCCAACGATACAATTTGAAACCCTCGCAATTCCAGTGGCAAGGTACAAAAAATCAATTGTACATCGATTGACCTCATCTGATTCGTCATCTCATTAGGTGTCAACCTTGTATTAATCATCGCAATTTCAATATTTGCCAACCAACATGCATGTATTAAAATGATCGATTGAATCGAATTATCTATGTATAGCCCGACACGAGATTGTTGATAAGCCTTGAGTCTTTTAGCCAATAGACTCGCTTCACAGTATAAATTTTGATAAGTATAAGATTCTTGACCGTCTGTTATCGCAATATGATGTCCATTTTGTTGTGCTTGTTTATATAACCAAAAGTCCATGCGCTATTCCTCCAAAATCATTTACATTATAATTATAACGATTTTATGACATTCTAGCAGTGGTTATGTTTAAAAATATAAAAAAGTAGACGAATTGATGCATTGATATGATTGTTATAATGCTCAATACATATCGTTATATCATTCGTCTACTATTATCAGTTATTTTTATTTAATTTTAGTGTCATTCTGTCATTTTGATGTGGTGATTTACCCATTGTTGCCACATCATCTGCAATGTCAATTGGTATACGATTCATGTCTTGTAATGCACTTAAATGGAATACTTCATCATCTAAATTTTCAATGAGATATACATAATATGTTACCTTGTCCATTTTATATTTTAACGTTTTCCAAAAGTCCGGCTTGCAATTCAATACATTATCCGGAATATATTCAATAAATAAGTAACGTTTGCTGCCTACTTTGTCTACGAAATATTTTGCAGTGCCTTTTTCTATACCTCTTATATGTGCATAGTCTGCTGAAAAGTAAATACTACCTATTGTTTCATTATGTTGTTGTATTTCAAATCGTTGGTCTACTATTTTATTATTTGTGCCACAACTACTTAAAAAAATCAGTAGATATAGCATTAAACATATTTTCATCCCCTTGAATCTTAAAAACTTTTTCAAAAGCAACACCTCTAAAAATAAATACAATATATTATATCAAATAGAAATTATTATTTTGTTAAATTATGTTGTCATGTTCATGTCATTTTGAGTTGCAATACAACTTTACAATTATTAAATTAACACTTCTACAACCCAAAAATATTTTTAAAGTTTTGAAAAAAATTAAAGTATTTCCACTACTAATTTGGTAAAATATGATTATGTGATATAGTGAAAGCGTTTTACACTTAATAACTCCCTCTTAAATGCATCCAGGTTTTATGTAGTAAATCATGAAAATAACATATAAATATAGAGGAGATTTACCTTTGAATACAGAGAACAACAAGAATCAAAACCAATCTGTTAAAAATTCTGAAAGACGCGGCATGTTAAAAGGATGCGGCGGTTGCCTTATTTCTTTTATTTTATTAATAATCTTATTATCAGCCTGTTCAATGATGTTTAGTAATAATGACAATTCCACTAGTAATCAATCATCAAAAACGCAATTAACTCAAAAAGATGAAAATAAAAATGAAGATAAGCCTGAAGAAAAATCAGAAACAAAAACAGATGAGGATTTACAATCAACCGAAGAAGTACCCGCAAATGAAAATACTGAAAATAATCAACATGAAATTGATGAAATAACAACAAAAGATCAACCAGATGATGAAATTAACACACCAAACGTTGCAGAAGATAAATCACAAGATGACTTGAAAGATGATTTAAAAGAAAAGCAACAACCAAGTGACCATCATCAATCCACTCAACCTAAGACTTCACAATCAACTGAAATAAACAGGCAACAATCATTTGCTAATTGTAAGCAACTTAGACAAGTTTATCCGAATGGTGTCACTGCCGATCATCCAGCATATCGTCCACATTTAGATAGAGATAAAGATAATCGTGCATGTGAACCTGATAAAAATTAAACAACAAGCGAATTGAATTCAAATTGTATTTAGCTTTATGCACTAATCACATAGTAAATAATGAGGGAGATTTTTTAGGCATGAGCAATCAATTTAAAAGTGAAGAAGAACGAAGACAATGGGAACAATTCCAAGCTTTCCAAAATCAACAAAACCAACAGCACCAGCAATACGGACAAAAGAAATCTAAAAAAGGATGGTTCTTGGGTTGTGGTGGTTGTCTAGTATTATTTATTTTAATTATCATCGGTATTTCAGCTTGTACAGCTGGTGTCACTGGTAACCTTGGTGGAAATAGTTCTAAAGAAGCGAACAAAACCCATAAAATCGGTGAAACTGTTAAAAATGGCGACCTTGAAGTCACTGTAAATTCAGTGGAAACTATGAAATCTGTAGGACCGTCTCTTGCACCAACAAACGCTAAAGGTATATTTGTCGTTGCTGATGTGACGATTAAAAACAAAGGTAAAGAAGCGTTAACAATTGATAGTTCAATGTTTAAGCTAAAATCCGGTGATAAAACATTTGAAGCAGATAATACAGGTTCAATGTCTGCTAATCAAAGTGACAATGGTAGTATAGAAAATTCATTTTTCTTACAGCGTATAAATCCTGATAGCACTGCTCAAGGTAAAATTGTTTTCGATGTGTCAGAAAACATAGCCAACGCAAAAGATAAAAAATTAGAAGTTATTTCTAGTTTATTTAGCGTCAAGAAGATTACATTTGATTTATCCGATGCTAAAAAAACATCAAAAGCTAAAAAAGACAAGCAAGATACAGAAGTAGCTGTTGCGAGTTCAAATAGCGATAATGTAAATTATGAAGCTTCGGCTACTACACCTGCTACAACTTCTAGTGCGGATACTGATTCTGAAGATAGCGAAAAGTCTAGTAAAGATGAGGATAAACAGAATGCGTCTAAAAGTGATAAATCTAGTGTAGAAAAAAGTGAATCTAATGAGGAAACTGCTACTGTAGAGCCCATGCCCCATAGCAAACCTACCACTAGTGAAGCACCACCTAGCCAAAATATTCACAATGAAGATAGCATGTACGACGCTTCAACAGAATAAAATTTCAGGGTAGCTCGGCTACCCTTCTTTTTCGGTAAAAATAAATATACATAGCAATATAAGGAGATTAAAAAATGAAATTCAAAGCTATCGTTGCAATCACATTATCATTTTCACTATTAACTGCCTGCGGTGCTAATCAACATAAAGAAAATAATAGTAAATCAAATGACACTACTAAAAAGACGCAACAAACTGACAACACTACACAGTCAAATACAGACAAGCAAATGACACCACAAGAAGCCGAAGATATCGTTCGAAACGATTACAAAGCAAGAGGTGCTAACGAAAATCAAACATTAAATTATAAAACAAATCTTGAACGAAGTAATGAACATGAATATTATGTTGAACATCTAGTCCGCGATGCAGTTGGCACACCTTTAAAACGTTGCGCTATTGTTAATCGACACAATGGTAAGATTATTAATATTTTTGATGATATGTCAGAAAAAGATAAAGAAGAATTTGAAGCATTTAAAAAGAGAAGCCCTAAATACAACCCAGGTATGAGTGATCAAGCTGAAATGAATAATGAGTCAGAAGACATTCAACATCATGACAATGATAATAACAAAGCCATTCAAAATGACATACCAGATCAAAAAGTCGATGATAAAAGTGATAAAAATGCTGTTAATAAAGAAGAAAAACACGATAACGGTACAAATAATTCTGAAGAAACTAAAGTTAAATAAGGGTATACTTTGATTAATTGTAATTTTTAGGAGAAAAACTATGATAACATTTGAGAATATACAACAACTTGAAAAATACACCTTAATGACTATGCATGGTCTTTTTAATCAACTTAAACTCGGTATTATTTCAATCGACAATGCAGAGCATACCCTCTTTACACCTTATATGATGGAATCACTCTCTTCCCTAGGTGTGAAACCAGACATTATCGATTTAATTCACAAAGGGACAGAGTTAGAAGACTTTGCAGCATTTAATTTATCAATTGAAGATACAGTTACAGTCTGTTTACAAAGAACTGAAGAACTATTAAAACAATACAAAAATGTAGAATTCAATGACAAAATATTAATCAATTGGCGTATTATACAAGAGTAATAGACATATAAAAGTCGAATGTAACTACGTGAGTACTGATTTTATTTTTTGTAAATTACAAGCATTTCATATCATAAAGTTTGAAAAGAGGTATATTGAAGTGGAGAAAAACGAATATACAGCTAAATATAATGAATATAGTCAATTATTAGACGCTACTTACTCGCAAGCTGTAGCATACCTTTTAAATAAATATGGCGCTGTAACCGATGATTATTATAAGGAAAAATCATACACGCGATTTTTAAATGGAGAAATCAAAAGTATTTCAAAAGGAAAATACACTAGAGCTAGCGAAGGATTATATTGTCATCACATAAGCGAAGACAAATTCCAAAACTTATCTGACCTAAGATTCATTTCCGAATTTAAGTACTCATACAACGTTCAAAAGAAAGAAAACTTAGTATACTGTGATCTAATCGAGCATTTAATTTTACATGCAATTATTACAAAAGAATCCAATGGCCAATTTGGTGTGGCTGGATTATGTCAAATGATCAAACCAACAGTCATTGATTGGTACATTGGCGAATATAATCCAAAACCAGCATGGATGCAAGCCACCAAAGCACGTGCCTATTTGCCTGGAATATTAGTTGAGAAATTACTCATTAAAATTGACGATATGTTAAAAGGAATAGAAATATATGATTTCCTTGAGTCTAGATAAATGATTAATGGAGATTTATTTTTTGCTGTTGAGATTTTGTTATAGATATTTAAACCTGTAATTAAATATATTTTATAAAAATAGACCACGCATACCTATCTATAAACGGACAATGTTTACAAATGAGTTTGCCTGGTCTTGAATTGTATTAGTTTTCTTTTGGTTTTAATAGTTCACTTAGTGGTATGTCAACATTTTTCAGACAGTTTTCATGTGTATATTTTTAAATGCCACTGGCGTCAAATACTGTAATGAAGAATGTGGTCTAAAATTGTTGTACCAATTTACATAATCAAATAATTCTGTTTCTAACTGTTCTAAGTTTTCAAATTGCATTTGTTTTACAAATTCTGTTTTCATTGCTTTCATCGTTGCTTCCGCAACTGCGTTATCATAAGGACAACCTTTGGTACTTAATGAACGTTTTATTTTAAATGTTTCTAGGACTTCATCTATCAAATGATTATCAAATTCTTTGTCTCTATCAGTGTGGAATAGTTTGATTTGTTCAAGATTATGATTTATTCTGCTGATTGCTTTTGATACTAAATTGGCGTCCTTATTTTTACCTGCACTGTAACCAACAATTTCTCTATTAAATAGATCTATAAATAAACATATGTAATGCCATGTTCCTCCGACTTTTACATATGTCAAATCACTTACTAATGTCTCCATTGGTTGTTCTCTATTAAAAGCGCGATTCAAATGATTTTTAATTCGTTTTTCATTAGTTTCTATTTGATGATTTTTGTATTTAGCTTTCATATAAACAGAAACTAGATTTTTTCATAATCGACCTATCTTTTGTCCAGATACAGTGAGACCCTTGTCATTTAAATGATTTTTAATTCGTCTTGTACTAAAGACTTTTCTATTAGAATTAAAGATATTTATGGCGGCACGTTCTACGTTTGAATCATCTTTAGTGATTTTATTATCTTTTCTTTTTATAGAATCATAATAGGTACTTCTTGGTATTTTTAGGACTTTACACATTGCTGGTACTGAATATTGATGTGCATTCTTTTGAATGACTTCTATTTTTGCCCCATAATCAGCTCTTTTTCTTCATCTGTTAAGTTATCTTGGTGATTGAATGTACCCTTGTTTTGATGTTACTTTATCCATTTTCCTAACGTCAAAGGCGTTAAATCATACTCGCGTATAATTTCATTTCTTGGCTTACCATTTTCATATAATCTAACCATTTATAACTTAAACTCTGAACTAAATGTTCTTCTTTCTTAAATTAACAAAATCTACTCTCATAGAATTTGTCCAATTAGATGATATAATAGTAGAGTCGCCTATCTCTCAGGCGTCAATTTAGACGCAGAGAGGAGGTGTATAAGGTGATGCTTATTTTCGTTCACATCATAGCACCAGTCATCAGTGGCTGTGCCATTGCGTTTTTTTCTTATTGGCTAAGTAGACGCAATACAAAATAGGTGACATATAGCCGCACCAATAAAAATCCCCTCACTACCGCAAATAGTGAGGGGATTGGTGTATAAGTAAATACTTATTTTCGTTATCTCAATTATACTGCTAATCTTTCTCTTTGTAAAATATGCAAGGTTTTAAAGAGAAACATCAAGAACTAAAAAAGGCTCTATGCCAGATTGGCCTGATGAGTTCAATATCGGAAGTTAGGCAACTAAACATTGCTTAGCTTCCTTTTTACTTTTTGGAGCGTAAAGTTTTGAACATAATAATATTCGATTTCGCAAATGATTATAACTTCCTTAACCAAAAGATGTACGTTTAATTAATTTTATTTTGTTGTTTATCCCTTCTAAAGGACCATTTGATTATCCTTCGTTTTAAAGTTAATGCCTTCTTTCCAGTCAAACTGTGCTTGATGACTGGCTTTTGTCTCGAATCTCGTTTTGCCTTTAGGCGACAACCGTTGATAACCTTTCATAAAATAACGATTAAATTCATCATGTTTAAGGATATAAGCTCTAAATGTAGAATATGCACAGGTTAATCCATGTTTATCTTTCAAATATTGCCAAAGAATAAGCTTATAGTAGAACTTTTGTTCACTAGAGTCTGAAAGTAATTTTTCGATGATAGGATAATACTTGTCAATAATAGACTGACGATTTCTCTTTTTGGTTGGCTCAAAGCCATTTAAATATTTATCAACTGTTCTTCTATAAACACCCATGTGTCTCGCTATTTCACTTTTGTTTATTTTCATGTTTAAGTTCTCCATGACAATTTTTAATTTTGGTAAATCTGTAAGAGTAGTAACTTCAAAATCAGTATTTATGTCTAAAGATAATTTCATTGTTGTTCATCTCAATAAAATTATCTATAGGTTTTTAAAAATTGTACATGTTTAAACAATCAAAAGTGCACATTATTAAATTATCATTTCCAGTTAAACTGTCTTGATGATTGAATGACTCAGTATTTTGGTTTTGTTTTGTCTAATTTGAGAGAGTTAATGATGTTAGATTATATTCTCGTATAATTTCGTTTCTAGGCTTACCATTTTCATAAAGTTTAATTATTTTAATTTAAATTATTTACTAAAAGCTCTTCAGTCTCTTGTCACAATAAAATCGCCTAACCTCTTAGTTTAACAATATCTATTCCCATAGAATTTGTCCAACTAAGTGTAGACGATTCACTAAACTCCAAAAAAATAAATCCCAAATTATAATAGTTTCAATATTAATATATTACAATTTATTCATAGAATTTTTATCATTTTAATTAATAGGCTGTTATCTGGATTAAACAAACATTTTTTGTAATAGTTCTTTTTTACGTACTTTTAATCGTCCGACTTTTGAAGATTGTTTTTCAACCAATCTATCTATTTCACTGAAAAAATCACCGATTTTTTGTTGTTCTTCATAAGATGGCAATTTAGTCTTTATGTTTTGCAAGTCTTTTTGTGAGAGTACCAATTGTGATGTACCAGTTGCATATTTAATATATTCTTTTTTCAGTTGATAGTTTAAGTGTAATGTTAAATAATATTGATTTGCATCTATCCCTTTAAAGACAGGGTAATATTTACTAATAATACCTACATCAATCATTAGATTTAAATTAAACTTAAAAATTCCATCGTCGCTTCTTGAACGGTATGTTATATGATTTTTAGGGAGTATGAAATACCCAATATTACTCTCTGCAAAAGTTTTCCTATCTTTATAGTAGTCTGACTGAAGTATTAAACCTTGTCTTGACGATGTTAAAACAGGATATTCATTTTCATTAATAGTTCTTTTATTACTAAATTCTAATACATCTTTTAATTGCTTTTTGTTCCATCCTTTATAGTAATTACCTTCTTCATCTTTGAATCGTAATTCTTGTGAGAAGATTTTCTGTATATAGCATTTTTTCTGTTGTTGAAGTAATTCAAGTTTTTGTTCTTCTAATTCAATTTGTTGGTCAAGTTTGCTGAAGAATTGTCCTATTTTTTGTTGTTCTTCAAATATAGTTGGGGTGAAGATTTTTAAATTAGCAATTTCTTTGAAGTTTAGTCCTTCTCGACTACCTCCACTTTGTGCAAGGAAAATTTTTCTTTTACCTTTTCTTGATAATAGATACTGTCCAAAAAAATTATAATAATACTCTTTTTTTAATCTAATAATACATACATGTTGATTTAAATTAGCATGCGTTTCAACTATCGAATTAATGGCTGTTCTACCTATTGATGCTCCTGTAATATTTAAAAGAACATCACCATAGTACGTTCTACTATTTTTCATCTCATCATCTATATCTTTACTAATATAAACTAAGTCATTAAGATTTAATTTACCATTTCTAATATTTTGACTCCTTAAAAATGGTATGCCTTTGTTTGTATAGTTTTCACTTCCACCTTTGGGAGTCTTTCCACTACCTATTTTGGTAGTAAGATTCCCTAACTTCTTTTCTTCCCATTCGCCTTCAAACCCTGGGAATCTCAACTCTGGCAAATTTTTCTTTTGTGTATTACTCATCTTTCAACACCCCAAGTTCTTTCAGGTATGCATTGATTTCTTGCTCAATTTCTGCGATTTCTTTATCGATATTTTTCAAATCTTGTTGGACTTGATCTAAATCAATCGGTGCTTCTTCTTCGAATGTATCGACATATCGCGG
>OFLS01000370.1_pt1 | contig 15236 bp, 13 predicted proteins | sample 1540891 | NCBI WGS metagenome assembly OFLS01 (sample SAMEA4413038, study PRJEB24355) | metagenome | biome: human; feature: gut; material: faeces | place: United Kingdom | collected 2010
CCGCTTAATGATTCAATCTATTGTAAGTAGTGAGTTAACAAAGTCATTAGCACGCTATAATAATGTTGAATACAAAGAGGTGCTGACGGGCTTTAAATTTATTGCTCAGGAAATAAGACAACTGGATGATCATCAAAATATGATTTTCGCATTTGAAGAGAGTTACGGTTTTCTATCAGAGCCTTTTGTACGTGATAAAGATGCCGTACAAATTGTGCCACTCATTATAAAATACGCTTCTGAGTTAAAATTATATGGCAAAACATTGAAAGATGAATTAGAACAGATTTATCAAACTGTTGGTAGACATGAGGATACATTATTTTCGCATACGCTAGAAGGATTAGAAGGTAAGAAAAAAATTGAATCAATTATGACACATTTCCGTTCAAATCCACCGCAAGAGATTCAAGGACTGAAAGTGAAAGCAATTGAAGATTATTTAACTAGCGAGGTTTATCATTTGGATAAAGATACAACGTCACAGATTAATTCTCCTAAATCAAATGTTATTCGTGTCTTATTTGACGAAGGATTTATCGCTTTACGTCCTTCTGGTACTGAACCTAAAATTAAATTATATGTGTCGTTAAAATGTCCGAATTTTGATGATGTAGCTCAAAAAATTAATGCGATGATTTTTAGCTAATTAAAAATTTTATACATCGAAATATTACATTTCATTTTATACTTATCAGCCCTTTTGAAACTAGAATCCTTATGTTTTCGCGTTTTGAAGGGGCTAATTTGTAATAATTTTTCAAAAGTATATTAGAAAATTAATTTTCATGTATTTTTCATATTAAGCGGTAATAATATAATAATTAATACCGCGACCTATTTAATTGTTTTCGCGATGAAAAAGGTTTAGAATTACAAAAATAACTATTTTAAATTTAGTTACAAATATATATTAGAAAGGATGTGAAATAATGAAAGGCTCTAAACAAATACTTTTGATTATGGGCATTATATCTCTTATTGTTTTATTTATTTTTACACTATTCATCATGGCGCAATATGCAAAACATTATGAACAAAAATCCGACAGTTCCAACGCACATACTTTAAATTCATCATCAGCCATAATTGAGCAACATACTATGTCGAATTTAGCGTCTCTAGATTTATACGCTCCTGTTCGTAACATTACTTCTAGTCGTGATATTCATCCCATTTATTTCATGACAAAAGATTAAAACTTCCTTTTTCATAACCCCATTCATTCAACTAATAAATTAAAAATTGATAAAAACGTACTGTTTTTTAGAAACATACACATATAAGAAACGCATCCATCACTAAAAGACAGTACATTATATTCTATCGGGAAGGTGCAACAATGACCGTCAACATCGTATTTAGTATCGTATTCTGCATAAGTATGGTTATATTAGGCATTTATGTCGCAATAACTAAAGATTTCACACTAATTTCTTATATAAATCAAACGACCATTGCAGATAAACACAAGAACCAAATTGCATATATATTTGCGCTATGTATCAGTTTGATTACAGTATTTTTAATGTCTCCAATTCTATGCTTTGAATATGATTTTATTGTATTAGCATTCTTATTTTTAACGATAGCATTATTACTTATCGCATTATTCTACGTTTGCTTTTATAAAATCACAAAATACCCATAAATGTTTGTGATAGTGTGTTGGTTAGATTTATTGATGCGCTGTCAGTAAGTAATTGTTTGCGAAAAAAATACAACCTTGTACGAATACAAAGTTGCATTAATATAGAATCATTTATGCTTTTTAATATCACAAATTAAATTGATTAAACTAGCTAAAATAGTCAAAATTGGAATCAAGATTACATATATATCATAACCTCTAGATATTAGTATACATAATATAATTAGCGACCCTATTATAATTGCTAAATTATAAGCCAAACTAATTTTATATTTCATTTCAATTCCCACCTTAATAGCATTGATTAAAATTCTATTATGTTTACATAGACTTCTTAACAAACTTTAACCCAGCTAAGCTAAGCATTGAAATAATTGCACCTCCTGATATAAATATATTACTTAAGCTTAGTAAAGGTATAATTATACTTATCAGTCCTAAAGACAATGTATCCGCTGCATAATTCGATGTAGATGAGATACTAAATACTTTCCCCATCAAATGATTTGGCGTTTTTATTTGAATGGCAACTGATCTTGTTAGTCCCTCTATAGATTGTCCAAGTCCCACTAAAGTTGCACCTATATATAGTATCGCCACACTTGGAAACACATTAATTATCGATAAGCCAATCCCCCAAACTAAAACACCAATACTAAATTTAAAGATTAATCGTTTTTCTGACAGTAAACCCATAATCAATGACATTAATAAAGACGCTATACCTAAACATGATGTAGCTAGTCCATATACACCAACGCCCTCTTTTAATATATTGGAAATAAACAATGGTAATGCAACACGCCAAAGTCCAGTATTAATCAATATACAGGCAAATTGGATGATTATGATAAATGGAATTTCTTTAGATTTTTTCAAGAATTCCCAAGTTTCAGAAAAATCTTCTTTTGAGTGTCTATCAATCATGTTGTTATTTGTATATTTTAAAAGTGCATTAAAAATAAATCCTAAAAATAGCAATATACTGCAAATAAAAAAGACGCCAACATTACCAACTAGTATTACAATGACACCAATTAAAGCAGGTAAAATAATATTTGAGCCTCTTTGCAAACTATCGATTAACGCATTACTTGTTGCTAAATGCTCCTCATCAATAATTTCAGGAAGAATTGCCCTAAATGCAGGATCCGTATAGCAGTTAATAATGGTGATAGCTGTAGATATGGTTAGAAGCGTCAGATAATTTAAATTTGATGTTATTGCAAGTAAAGGAATAATTATAATAATCCAACTTAGTATAAGATCAGATAGATAAAGTATTTTCTTTTTATTATGTTTATCAGAATATGCGCCACCGAAAATACCAAATATAATAAATGGTAGTGTTTGACTCATAACCATCATTGATAATTTTAAAGATGATTGGTTTGTCAATTCAACAGTAAACCAAATTATTTGTAGCGAAAACAGCACAAAGCAACTCCGACGTAAGAAATTACCAATCAATAAATATGTAAAGTTTCTATTTTTCAAAACTTCTAAGTACAACATATTTATCACCTCTCATAAAAATAATTGAATGCATCCACCAGCCTTTTTAGACCTTCTTCTAAACTCTCTTTATCCAAAGCGCAATTAATTCTAATATAATTTACCCCTTCGCTTCCAAAGTGCCTTCCTTCCATTATCGATATCCCATATTTTTCATAAGCTATTTCACTTAATTGTCGTGTATCAATATCATTTGTATTCAACCATAAAAAAAATCCTCCATCAGGATTGTTAGTAACAATCCCTTTTGAATTCAAAAATTTTTCAGCATATTTAATCTGAGATTTTACTTTTTCGTTATTTTCAATCAAGTCATTTTTACTATCTAATGCTCCATAAGCCATCATTTGTGAAATTCCCGATACGCTAAGAGTTTTATTCCACTGTATTTTAGCTAAATCATTAATATGATTAACATTTTTATTTAAAATGAAACCAATTCTATATGCTGCTAAAGCATGAGATTTAGAAAAGCTGAAAACATTAAATACATTATCGTCATGAATAATTCTAGGTTGATACTTATAACTATAATTATGAAATGAATTATCTAAAATAAAGAAGTTGTTCTTTTTAGATAAATCAATTTTGTTGAAACTTACTGGATTCAACATTACCCCATTAGGATTATTAGGAGAGGTGATAATTATAACAATACCATCTTCACTATTATTAATACGGTTTATCTCTTTAAACATAATATCTGAACTAGTTGCTTGATATGGTATTATATTTAATTGATCAACATTTAAATGTTGATATGGGGGAAATCCAGGGTTTGGTATATATATTTTTGAAATACCTTTATTCCTTAAATATTCAACGACTAATTGAATTCCAAATAATCCTCCATTAGTTACTAACACTTCTTCTTTATTTGTGTTTATCGAATAATATTCATTAATGAAACTGTTAATTTTCTCAAGTAAGTAGCCTTCACCTTTTAAAGGAGAATATTCATTTTTCCCCTCTAATAAATAATGTGCTGCACAAGATAGTGTATTTCTACTTATACTCAGTCCCTTAGGTTCACCAAAGTCCATACGTATTATTCTATTTGTATGTATCACATGCTCTCCTCCTTTCTAATTAATAATAATCCACAATTATCAATGTCAATATTAATTCCTTTATAAAGGCTACTATTTATTATAAATTTTTCAAATCCACTCATATCCTCTTCAAACTTTTTTTCATTTATATCATGAGCTAATATTAACCCTTTCTCTTTTATCTTCGGATAAATCCTTTCTACAATATCTTTATATTCAGATTTCCCTTTCTCTTTCGAGTCTATATCTAGATAAAAAATATCTATAGACTCTTTTGCTAAAGCTTCTATAGTAAAGAATATGTTTTCTACTTTCACCTCAAAATTTTCCTGGTTAAAAATGGACAAATTTTTTCTCGCTAAAGTTATAGCTTCTTCTGAAATATCAACACCTAACATAAACCCATTTTTATTTTCTAAAACATCATAAGAAAGCCAAGAAATAGCGTTGCCAGCATAAATCCCAGCTCCTAATATAAATTTATTTGTAAAATTTTGTCCTAATAAATATAGAATTCTAGACATAACTTTCGTAATACTTGTGTCAGGTATGAAATAATGATGTTCTAATTTCTTTTCATATTGATAAAAGTTGAACATATCAACGATTTTTTTCTCAACAAACCCATTTTCAAATAATTTATTATAAATTTTCAATATTGCAACATCAATATTCCTATCCATGTTTACCCCTCCAATTAAAAGTATCTAATTTTTCATTCATATCTACTTTTGGTACAAAAGACAAGTCTATATTTGGTACATATGATATTAACTTAAGTTTTGGCGGTCGAGGATCTAAACCATTTAAGATATCTTCAAATGAGACTTTATAAAAATCATCATTCAAAAAAACTGCTAATTTAATATTTTGCTTTATCTTATCTTTATCTACATTTCCTTCTAGGTAGTCTATATAACTAAGAGCATAGTTTATATTCAGTACATGAAAATCATTTTTATGTTTATAAGCTAATTTTTCAGCCTTTTTCAAATAATATTTAGCCTTATTAAAATTATCCATTTTTATATTCAACACACCAAGTCTGTAACTCAAAGATTTGACACCATCTAGATTATTATTCTCATCTAGAAACAATTTACCAAAAGCCATTTCCCAAAAATTTTCAGCTTTTTTATACTCATTTAAAATCTCTAGTAAAAATGCTATGTTCGCCAATAGATTATACTTTAAATAAACAAATTTAAAGTTGTTAGACTCAGCTATTGATTTATAAGAATCCATTTCATTTTTTATTATTTCTACTGCATCTCTATGAATGTTTTTTGAGTTTATCGTTTGAGCTAAAGATAAACCGTTTTTTAACCACGCTTTTTCATGCAAGTAGTTTTCTATATCTTCAATATCCTTATTCATTTCTAATTCTTCTAACATTTTTTTAATTATTATTATTGATTCTTCAGGCTTATTTAATCTTTTCGTTAAATGCAACGTATAAATATATGTATTACGTGCTTTATCTATTATATTTTCTGAATTTTGAACAGCCTTTAATAACAAATTGTTAGCCTCATTTGAAATTGACAAATTTGCCGATATTACTCCTAACCATCTATAATACATCTGCTTAGTCATGTTTTTATCAGTATACTCTTTTTTTAAAATCAAATATGCCAATTCATAATTTTGCTCTAATAGAGCAGCATCAAGAGATTCATAGCTTTCATCAATTTCAAATAATAATTCCTTCTTTTTATTAATAATACTTACATTTTCTTTAAAGAATACATTCTTTTTATGAAGGTTTTTAAATAAATTATTTCTAAAATTTAAAAGTAGCTCATCATGACTTGAAAAATCATTCATTTCAATATACAAACATTTCTTTAATTGATACTTAATTTGCAAAATTTGAATAACTCTATTAATAACCATAATTGATGGTCTATCAGCATATTCAAAGTGTCTTATAGTTATTTTAATATCAGACATATACATCATTTCCGCAACTAATCGAGCAACTTGTTCTATAAAGTTCGCTCTCTTCATATGGTGTCTGCTCAAACGCAAACTTATGGCTTTTAATTCAATTACAGACTCCTTAGTATTATAAATTTCAGAATAGAATTCCGGAGTTTTCAATAAAAATTCTAAAATTTCCTCAGGGTACTTACTAGTAATATTATTATTTTGATTATCATCAATGTTTTCAAATATAATTTCATATAAATTATTTAATAGAGAATAATTTTTACATGATTTATCTGTATTAACAATGAATTCCTGCATATTAACTTCCCCCTTATTAAATAAGAGCCAATGATTTATTAACCATTGACTCTATTGATGATTCTTACCAAGAAACAGCAATCGCTGACAATTGTAAATCCTCAGCATTAACTTCTTCTTTTGCTACTGAATCTAAAAATTCATTTAAATTAAGCTTTTCCATCCTAAATCACCCCTTTGTTTTAGAACTAATGTAATAATACACTATTTTTCTGAATATTGTCAATACACAAAATAATCAGTTTTATACTTTTTGATAATTACCAATTTAAGTTAATAAATCCTTTACATAAAACTTCATAATTTACTCTCTAATATAAATATTGTCTTAGCTCATCATATTTTTACCAATTAATAAATTAAATATTTTTTGTGCGAAATAGATATATCTACATATTTTTAATCATTTAGAAATTTTTCACATTCTATTTTGTTATAAATTCCGCAAATAAAAACTAGGCGCCCTTTCTTACAATATAAAATCCAAGAAATTAGCAACCTAGTAAATATAAGTCTATTAAGTTATCATTATAATGAGGCATTATAAAATTATATGTGTCTTTTCAAATTATAGATGTTTGTATTTCTGATTACAATTTGCCTTCTACTATGCCTATACTTATAATATTTTCAATCTTAGTGCATATGTACCATCGGTTATCTTATTGAGTAACATGCTTTTTAATATCACAACCCTAATTCTTTAATAAATCGTGTTAATTCTTCTCGCATACTGTCATCTTTCAACGCATATTCTATCGTTGTTTTGACAAATCCTAATTTTTCTCCAACGTCATAACGTTCGCCTTCGAAGTCATATGCATACACTTGGTTATCATTATTCATACGTTCAATCGCATCTGTTAACTGAATTTCGTTACCTGCGCCTTCTTTTTGCGTTTTTAAATAATCGAAAATTTCAGGCGTTAATACATAACGTCCCATAATAGCTAGGTTTGATGGTGCCGTACCTTGTGCTGGCTTTTCAACAAACTTTTTCACTTCATACTGACGTCCGTTTTTAGTTAATGGGTCAATAATTCCATAACGATGAGTATCTGCTTCCGGAACTTCTTGGACACCTATAACTGAGTGCCCTGTTTCTTCATAAATGTCAATCAACTGTTTCACTGCTGGCACTTCAGATTCAACAATATCGTCACCTAATAATACCGCAAATGGTTCATTGCCGATAAATTGCCGCGCAGAACTAATCGCATGCCCTAAACCTTTTTGTTCTTTCTGCCTTACATAAAAAATATTCGCAAGTTCCGTTGAATACTGAACTTTTTCTAGTAATTCAGATTTACCTTTTTCTTTTAACACCATTTCTAATTCTTTTTGACTATCAAAATGATCTTCAATCGCGCGTTTGTGGCGACCTGTCACTATAATAATATCTTCAATTCCAGCTCTTGCAGCTTCTTCAACGATATATTGTATTGTGGGTTTATCTAAGATAGGAAGCATTTCCTTTGGCATCGCTTTAGTTGCTGGTAAAAATCTAGTCCCTAAACCAGCAGCGGGAATGATTGCCTTTTTTATTTTTTTCAAAGTTAATGTGCTCCTTTTCCTAAGTATTAAATCTATGTATCAACGTCATTTTAACACTAATTAGAACGCCTTCATAGTGTCATTGAGTATGTAATTACTTCTTGGGAAATTTGATTTAATATAAAAAAACAGGCTTACTTCATATAATTTATGAAATAAACCTGTCAATTTTAGATTGATTATGCTTTGTGATTCTTTTTATTTCTGCGTAATAATGCTAAACCTAGAATACTAAATAATCCGCCGAACAACATACCTTTGTTTGTTGATTCTTCTCCACCTGTTTCAGGTAGTTCAGATTTCTTAGATTGTTTTTGTTTAGTTGGTGCCACTGCTTTAACCTTTTCATTGATTTCAATAACAGGTGTTACTACCTTACCTTGTTCCACTGGTTTAGAAGGCTTTTTAGGTTCTTCTTTTGCGGGTGGTACTGGTTTACCAGGTTCAGCTGGTACCTCTGGCGTTGGCGGTGTTGGTGTTTCCGGCTCACTCGGTACTTCCGGCGTCGGTGGTGTTGGTGTTTCCGGCTCACTTGGTACTTCTGGTGTTGGTGGTGTTGGTGGTGTTGGTGGTGTTGGCGGCGTTGTATCTTCTTCAATCGTTTGTTGACCTTCATTTTGGCCGCTTACTTTTGGAAGTGTATCTTCTTCAAAATCAACAATGTTGTGTCCACCGAATTGATAATTAGGTTTGTCTTTGTTTGTATCTTCTTCAATAATTTCAGTGTGCTTATTGAATCCGTGAATATGTGGCACGCTGTCGAAGTCGATATCAATGATGTTACCGCCATGTTCATATTTAGGCTTGTCTTTCTCTGTATCTTCTTCGAATGACTGATCACCTTTATTTTGACCATGAATTTGAGGTACACTATCGAAATCAATATCTACGATATTGCCACCTTGTTCATATTTAGGTTTATCTTCTTCTGTGTCTTCCTCGAATGACTGGTTACCGCTATTTTGGCCACCTTCATAACCTAATTCACTCTTAATATCAACATGACTATTTTCTTCAATTTCTTCAATCACGCCATAATTACCGTGACCATTTTCAGTTCCTAAACCAGAATGAGAAATATGATGATTGTTTTCAGTGATTTCCTCGATTGGTCCTTGTGCTTGACCATGCTCTTCAGGTAGTTCATCCACTAGTTCAATCAGATTACTTTCAGTTGTATATTCTTTCGTGTCTTCAACTGTTGTATGGTCGCTCACTGCGCCAGTTACAATACCTCTTGTAGACTCTTCGTCAAATTCAACTAAGTTAGACTCAGTTGTTACTTGGCCACCACCTGGGTTTGTATCCTCTTCATATTCCACAACATCAGCGTGATGTTTTGAATTTTCATGTGTCGATTCTTCAAAATCAATCGGATTGGATTCTTCAAATGATTCAGTGTATCCTCCAACATGACCCGCTTCACTATCCACTGCAGTATGGTAATCGATATCAATAGCTGATGAATCCGTTTCTTCTATTGTTTCAATGTATCCATCAACATAACCACCTTCACCATCTATAGCTGTGTGGTAATCAATGTCAAGCGGTGTATTGTCTTGATTTTCTTCTGTTTCAATAATTTGCTTGGCATCGTACTGCCCGCTCATAGTTCCTTTTGCAGTATCTTCTTTATATTCAAAATCATTATTTTGAATAATTTGTCCATTTTTACCATTGCCATCAGCTTTATTGCTATATAAAACTAAACCATTATCCCAAGTTAAACGATATCCCCCATAAACATAGTAAGATTTATATGCTCGTTCTGGATACCCATATAATTCAGTTCTAAAATTAACCTGATCTGACCCTTGCAAATATTCACCTGTATAATGAATGACATACGTTTTATCCAACTTATCTAAATTCAATGAGTAACTACCATTGTCTTGTACACTCAATTTTCCATTCATTTCATTTGTTACATCTTTGAATTTGTTAGTATCTGATGTATTTGCATAAACACTTTGTGGCAATTCATCTTTTTTCCCTAGATATTCATATACTTTAACAGTAGGTTGTCCACCAGCTAAATTACTACCTTCAGTCAACGTCCCTGTTACTGATACAGTGTTTGACTGGTTTCCATTCATTGGCTTAATATAAGCTATATGTGTAAATTTATTAGATTCTTTATTAAACGTTTCAATTGATCCATTTACATTTGTATAACTATTGCTAACACCTGGATTATAAACAACTGGTATTGTTTTTTCTGTTTCTTGACCATTTAATTTAGAAGTAATCTTTTGTTCTCCATTGCTTTGTACAGTTTTAGGGTCAATAAATAAGTTGATTTCTAAATTAGCTGTTACCTCTACCTTGTGTTCAATTTCGTTAGTAAATGTATATCTTATGTTACCATTCCCTAAGATCTCACCTGTAGCCATTACAACTGAGCCATTTTTAATCTCTGGTACCTTTCTAGCTGTTGAAACCCCATAAGTATTTACATTATTTGATAATGTAAAATCAAAATAATCTCCTCTTTTTAATCCATCTGCGAATTTCAATTTGTATTTCAATACGACACGTTGACCAGCATGTGGCTCTACTTTATTTCCTTGAGGTGCCTCAATAGAACCACTCTCTACTGTAACTTTACTTGTAACATCTGTGCCTTTAACTTCTGAAACGTCACTAGCTTCCTTAGCTTCCGCTACATCTGCTGATCTTGTCACACGTGGCTTACTTTCTGATGCCGTTCTTGGCTGTGCCACTTCAACTTGTGTTTCTGTCCCTTGATTTTGTGTAACCTTTTTAGGTGTTAAATCTACTTGTCTTTGATTTCCGCTATTGTCTTGAGGTTGTGTCGTTTCCTTAACTTGAGGTTTCTCTTCTTCTTTAACTGTTTCTACATTTGCTGGTTGTGCAGTTTGTGGTGCTTGTACTGCTTTTGGTGCTTCTTCAGTTGTTACTTGTGTTGCGTTTGACGGTTGTTCTGTTACTGTTGCGTTATATGATTGAGTTTCTTCTATATGATTAACGTTAGTTGCAGTTGTTTGAGTTTCGCTTACTTTATTATCAGTAGCTGAATTCCCATTTTCTTCTACTGTTGTCTTTTGTTCTGATGCTGCAGCTTCTTTATCTTGTCCCATCCCAACAACGATCATTGTTCCTAAGAATACTGATGCTGCTCCCAATTTATGTTTTCTAATGCCGTACCTAAGATTGTTTTTCACTATAATATCTCCCTTTAAATGCAAAATTCATTAATTTTTTAAAATTAATAAATGCAAGTCTATATTGTTCGGTTTTTAAAAGCAATACAAAAAAACGATTTAATGAAAAGTTAAGATTGTCATTAATTTTATGTTAATTGATAATTTTATTATTTGAAATATACCTATAAATTGTATTCAAGTCATCAGAAACCCTTGTCACACAAGGCTTGTATTTTTTATACTTATTTTTTAAATTACATTCACCATTATCTAATTTAAAACAATATACTAAACGTTTCATAATTATCGCCTGTACAATACGCACAAAAACATGTCTTGAAACGCCTTTCATTACTCTAAAATACCCAATATACTTTTTATATCGTTCGGATTCTGAGTATTTCAGACGATTTTCTGCATAAAAATAAACGTGTTTCAAGGCAATATATTGCAATTACCTAAAAACACGTTTACTTAATATTTAGTTAAACAAATAAGCTAATGAATAAAATGAAGATGATACCTGAAACGGAAATAATCGTTTCTAATAATGACCATGTTAAGAATGTTTCTTTTACAGTTAAACCAAAATATTCTTTAAACATCCAAAATCCTGCGTCATTTACATGAGACAAAATCACACTACCTGCACCTATCGCAAGTACAACTAATGCAACATTTACATCTGATGATTGTAATAATGGTAAGACAATACCTGTAGTTGAAATCGCAGCTACTGTAGCCGAACCTAATGCGATACGTAGCACAGCTGCAACAATCCATGCTAGTAAAATTGGAGACATCTCTGTACCTTCAAACATTTTAGCAATTGTATTTCCGACACCACCGTCAATTAATACTTGTTTAAATGTACCGCCACCGCCAATAATCAATAACATCATTCCGATTGGATAAATCGCATTCGTCACTGATTCCATAATATGATTCATCTTACGCTTTCTCATTAATCCCATCGTAACGATTGCAAACATTACTGCAATAAGCATAGCTGTCCCTGCTGTTCCTATCATATAAATGATAGATTCAAATAGATTTGTAGGTTTGTCGTGCCCAGTTACAAGTTGCGTTATCGTAGACACTAACATTAATATAACTGGTAATGTTGCTGTTAATAAACTCATACCAAATCCTGGCATCTCTTGATCCGTAAATTCTTTTTGTGCACCTAACGCTGAAATATCGCCTTCTCGTGTATACGCAGACGGAATCATTTTTTGTGCAACTTTGTTAAATATAGGTCCTGCAATGAGTGTAACTGGAATGGCAATAATCATACCGTACAGTAATACATCTCCAACATTTGCCTTTAATTCTTTTGCGATGACTACCGGTCCTGGATGTGGTGGTAAAAAGCCATGTGTCACAGATAAAGCTGTTACCATAGGTAGTCCTAGTTTTAACACTGAAACATTTGCGCGTTTTGCTACTGTAAATACTAATGGAATCAGTAAGACTAAACCTACTTCAAAGAACAATGCAATACCGACGATAAATGCTGCAACAAGCATTGCCCATTGTACATGTTTTTGACCAAATTTTTGAATCAACGTGTCTGCAATTCGAGTTGCACCACCACCATCAGCAAGTAATTTCCCAAGTATGGCACCTAAACCGAATATCAGTGCAATGTGGCCGAGCGTACTGCCCATTCCTTTCTCAATCGTCTCCATAATTTTAGTCAATGGTATACCTAGCATTAACGCTGTAATCATCGATGTGATAATTAATGAAATAAATGTATTTAATTTAAACCCAATAATTAATACTAATAAAATAACGATACCTAAAACAACACTGATTAACGGCCATATTTCGTTAAACATGACATTCCCCTCTTTCTCTTTTCAATAGAATGTAACACCGTCGTCGCGCACGTATAACACATAATATATAGTAGTCATGGCACAACAACTTTATCTAAGATGCTTGAGTGACGTATTTATTGTGTTTTATTTTCAGCGATATGTTGGCGTTGAAAATCTGCAATTTGTTCATAATTCTCTGTTAAAGAACGACTTAAATTGATAAAAATGGATACGATCTCTTGGTAAACAGTGACATTTTCTTCAATCGGCGTATGATTGTTTGTGGCACCGACCATCGATGAAACGATTGAAAAATCTTCAATGTCACCTACAGCTTTAAGTCCGAGCACGCAGGCACCTAAGCATGAACTTTCATAACTTTCAGGAACCACTAACTCTGTGTCAAATATATCTGACATCATTTGACGCCATACTTCACTTTTCGCAAAACCACCTGTTGCTTTTATCATCTTAGGTGTTTCATTCATTACTTCAATAAGCGCAAGATAGACGGTATACAAATTGTAAAGAACACCTTCTAATGCAGCGCGAATCATATGTTCTTTTTTATGAGATAAAGTTAAACCGAAGAATGAACCTCTTGCATTTGCGTTCCAAAGCGGCGCACGTTCTCCAGCTAAATAGGGATGGAATATTAAACCATCTGCACCTGGTTTAACACGCTTTGCAATTTGAGTTAAGACATCATAAGGATCAACACCGAGACGTTTCGCAGTTTCGACTTCACTCGCTAGCAACTCGTCGCGCAACCATCTCAATACGACACCACCATTATTTACAGGACCTCCGATGACGTAGTGGTCCTCTGTTAAGACATAACAAAATATTCTACCTTTGTAATCAGTACGCGGTTTATCTATCACAGTACGAATCGCCCCAGATGTACCGATTGTGACAGCAACTTCTCCTTTACCAACGCTATTGACACCCAAATTAGAAAGGACCCCATCACTCGCACCAATAACAAACGGTGTATCTTCATTAAGCCCCATTAATGTTGCATAACGTTCTTTCATGCCTTTCATTACGTACGTTGTTGGCACTAATTCCGGCAACATTTCCTTGGAAATACCAAGCAATTCTAATGCCCCAACATCCCAATCTAATGTTTCTAAATTAAACATCCCTGTTGCGGAAGCCATTGAATAATCAATGATATATGTATCAAATAAATGATAGAAAATGTATGTTTTAATATCTGCAAACTTAGCAGTACGTTGAAATACATCTTGCCATTCATGTTTCATCCAAAAAATTTTCACTAAAGGCGACATAGGATGAATAGGCGTACCTGTTCGCTGATAAATCGCATTGCCATCATGCACTTCATTTATTACTGTTGCATATTTTGCAGCGCGGTTATCTGCCCAAGTAATATTATTTGTTAATCTTTGATGTTGCTGATCCATCGCAATCAAGCTATGCATTTGCGCACTAAATGACACAAATTTAATATCATCTTGATTAACTTTCGATTCCCTCATTATGTATTTAATTGTCATTAATACCGCATCAAATAATTCATCTGGGTTTTCTTCTGAGACATCAACGTTTGGTGTGTGTAAATCATAGCCGATTTGATGTTTCATGATAAAAGTTCCATTTTCATCATATAAGACTGACTTGGTACTCGTCGTTCCAATGTCGACACCAATCATATATTTCATGACAAATCCTTCTTTCTTTTCATTTTAATTCAACCAAAATCCTTCAATATCTTTACCAACATCGTCGAAATTTAAGTGAAACGCTTCTTTCAAAATTTGACTGTCGTATTGTTCCACTGCATCAATAAACACTTGATGATTATGATGTATGCGTTCAAAATCTTGCGGGTTCTGTTGCATACGTTGTCGCATGGATGTTAAAACGAGTGCCATCATTACTGGTTTTAAATGACTCCAAAATGAGTTTAAATATTGGTGGTTAGATGCTTTGATTAATGTTTCATGAAATTCAAAGTCATGCTTCGTAAATGATTCTGCATCTTCAAATTTTACTGCCACTTTCATCATTTCAAGTTGTTTCTTCATTTCTTTTACGATAGGTAGTCGCTCTTGATTTTTAACTCTTGAAAATGCAAATGACTCTAACATCAGTCGCAAATCATACATTTCTTTCTTTTCTTGTTCCCCAAACGGCAACACATGTGCACCCATTCTTTCTAATTGGATGAGTTGATTTTGTTGCAATAATTTAA
>OFLS01000378.1_pt1 | contig 15000 bp, 19 predicted proteins | sample 1540891 | NCBI WGS metagenome assembly OFLS01 (sample SAMEA4413038, study PRJEB24355) | metagenome | biome: human; feature: gut; material: faeces | place: United Kingdom | collected 2010
CTATCAAGTATCTCTTCTATTTTTTTCTCTAATTTTAAATCTTTCTTATCAGTATAAAGTTCTAAGTCTATCTGGGTGTTTTTATAGAAAACTACTCCATCTGCGCCAAAGTGTTTATTCTTTGGAAATAGATATACCATAAATGGTGGGTTTGGACTTTCTCCCTCAGCAAGGTGTGAATATGCAAAAGGAAGTCCAATCTCATTGATTATTTTCATTAATCTCTTCATTCTCTTAACTTCCTCATTATATTTTCTTCCAATTCCCTAACTCCTTTCTCTTCAGCTGGTCCAATATGAGGCTTAGCAGAAACTCTTCCACCCTGTCTTAGGACATGACCTTTTTCAAGTAGATGAGCCAGCTGGTATCTATTTCTTGAGTGAACTACAAGTTCTATTGAGTTCGAAGTTTCTTTTATAGTTTTTACTGACCAAGATTTAGAATATTTCTTTGTTTCTCCTACAGGTGCATTTTCTTGTATGTCTTTTCTAATATTGCTACCAGCCTTTTTAACTTCCTTTTTGACTTCATCTGTTGCCATATCAGAATATTCTTCTAGGCCCTTCATTATTTCACTGGCGAGGTTTTCAATTTTTACATTCATCTACTCACCTTCCTACATCTAAACTTTATAAGTCTATTTTTATAGTTCATAAAGTCAATTGAGATGATATTGTACATTTCATCATCAAATAGAATTCTGTAATCTGAAGTATTAATATTCTTTAACCTATTTTGAAATCTTACAGTAAAAGAAATATCTGACCTATCTACTTCCATTCCTAAAAAAATCTCTTCGCCTTTTCCTTGAAAGGAAATATAGGCTGATGTTGTTAGATAATCCGTCCATACTGATTTATGGTTACCAATTCCATCTACCTCAACATTTTTATTTTGAAAGGTTATTTTTCTATTTAAATCAGATACCTTCATTAGAACTCAGCCTTTCTCATTCCAAACAATAAAGACCTTAGAGTTAAGTTTAGTTCAGAATAGTCTGCCTCTTCTCGGTGTTCATAAAGATAAGCCGTCATATAGAGGACGGCTATCTTTCCATTTGGATTTTTAGAAAGTTCTTCCTCACTATCAACCCTAGCTACATCCATGGAGTGCTTTATTGATGATTGGATGAGAGAATTAATCATCTCATCCTCATCATCAAAATCCACCCTTAAATAGGACTTTGCCTCTTCAAGAGTAATCATAATTTACTCCTTAGGCAGTAGCGCCGATTTTTAAAAGTTTAACTGCCTCTCTTAAAACTAAGATTCCATCAACTCTTTCCTTACCTAAGAAACCCACCATGCCATTTCCAGCAAATAGTTCCTTTAAGTCTTGGAAAGACCTATTTCCCCTATCTCCAATCTTGTAGTATGAAAAATCGCCAAAGGCTACGGCCAATTTTTCTTTTTCAGCTTTTGGAGCAAAGGCTGATGTATAAGCAGGATATCCTAAAAGTCTATCTGGTTCTCCATCTTTGAGAGATGGTTGCCAAATATATGCACCATTAACATCTTTAAGTTTTCTAATCTGAGCAACTGTTGTATCATTTAAAATAAAGGCTGCTTTCTTTCTATACGGTCTGTCTAGAGAGTAAACTAAATCAATTAATTCATCTGCAGTAATTGTTTGAGCCTTTGTTGTTACCCCAAGTTCTCCACCTTTTTTAGAGTCAAAAATTCCTGTAGGTTTGTTTACTCCATCCCCATTTAAGAAGGCATCCTCTTCAGCATTTGCTAACGCTCTAGTAAATTCTTCAGTAATGTATTTTTCTAAATTAAAGGCTGCATCATATAGAAGTTCTTCAGTTACTTTAATACCAACATGGAGTTTGTGTGCATCTAGAGATGCTTGATCGAATGTGCCATCTCCAAAGGTTAGTTGACCACCTTCTTCAACCCATAGGGCTGCTGGTTTCGTAGCGGCAATGTTAATTTTATGAAGTCCAGAAGTTTGAACTTTTGTAGCTAATTTTCTTACAATATTTTCATCTTCAAGGCCATTTACAATATCTGTTTCCATTTCTTCTGGAACTAAATATCCACCACTTTCATCTGTACCAACTTTTAATTCATTTGAAATATCTCTAAAGTTAGTTCTTAATGCTTTCATCATAGAATTTTTATAGACATTTCTTGCTCTCATTGGCTTTTCTTCTTCATTAAAAGTAGCAGGTTCATTTGTTAATGCTTGAGTTGTAGGTTTTTCTAAAGTTTTATCCAATTCTTCTTCCCTCTTCTTTCTTTCAATTTCACGAGTATAATTCTCGATAGTTCTTTCCATCTCTTCATATGTTTTGAAGTCTTCATCAGACATTAGACCATTTTCATCTTTCTTAGATTCAGCAAATGCCTTTGCCTCATCCCAAGCTTTAGTTCTCTTTTCAATCAGTTCTTTTAAGTTCATATCTTTACCTCCAAGTATTTTTAATTTTGTTTAATCTTTCTTCTACCTCACTCATTGAGTGGGTCTTTACTTCTTTATTTATCTTTGTTAAAAGTGAATTTGTAACTGCTCGCCTTGAAAAGACCATGTTCGTAACTTTTTCATCTTTTCTTTTGTCGGTGAGAGTCCCATCACAAAAACCCATCTCAATGGCCTTATTCTTATCAAACCAAGTCTCTCCATCCATTAGATTTGAAATTTCTTCTCGGGATAAACCAGTCTTAATCTCATAAGCATTGATGATTGATTCCTTGACTTCATTTAACATGTCTATGGCTTTTTGCATCTCTTTTGAGTCACCAATAGCTACAGTTAAAGGGTTGTGAATCATCATTAATGATGTTGGACTCATCAATACTTCAGTTCCTGCCATTGCAATAACAGACGCAGCGGATGCTGCAAGCCCGTCAATCTTAATAGTCACATTTCCTTTGTGCTCTAAAAGCATGGTGTAAATTCTCGATGCAGCTATACAATCACCACCAGGGGAGTTGATCCACACAGTTATATCTCCACTTTTGTTTTTTAATTCTTCAAAAAAGAGCCTTGGTGTGATTTCATCATCAAACCAAGACTCTTCTGCAATAACTCCATCTATATAAAGTTCATTTGAATCCTTTTTCCAGTTCCAAAATATTCTATTGTTCTTCATTAGGACTTATCACTTCTCCTTTCTGCTGATAAAAACTACCTGCCTTATCAAGTGGTAGCATATTTCCATTTACAAGATATAGGTCACCACCTTCTTCAGCTGATATCCTATCTAGGTTTTCTAACTCTCTTATGTCATTTGCACTCATCCAGCCATTTTGTCTTCCTACAGCATATCCATTCATTCTTGATTCATAGTCTCCTCTTAGAAGTCCGTCAAGGTTGAATTTAATAAAGTAGGATTCTTTCTCCTTCTTTGTTAGTAGTGCTCTTTCTAAGGATTGCTCCCAACGAACAATCCAAGGGTCAAGGGTGTATTTAACAAATTCAAGTGACTGTTGTTCTATATTTGAAAATGATGACCTTTCCAAGTCACCAATCATATGAGGTGGTATTCTGAATATCCTTGCTATCTCATTTAACTGAAACTTTCTAGTTTCCAAAAACTGGGCCTCACTTGGTGCTATGGCTATAGGTTGATACTTCATCCCTTCTTCAAGTACAGCCACTTTGTTGGCGTTCTTAGGTCCCTGAAAGGCAGCATTCCATGACGCTCTAACTCTTTCTGGGTCTTTAATAATTCCTGGATGCTCTAAAACTCCACCTGGTTGTGCTCCATTTTGGAAGAATGACGCTCCATAATCTTCGCAAGCCATAGCCATACCAATTGCATTCTTTGCCATTGTAATTGGCGAGTATCCAATAAGGCCATCAAAACCAAGTCCAGGTATATGAAGGATATCTTCTTTTAAGAGATAAACTTCTTCTGATTTGTGATTGTATTTATAAAAGATTTCTCCATCCTCACTTCTCATAACAGTCATTTTATTTGGCATTAACGGATAAAGTCCTATAACCTCATTTCTACCATTACGTATTATTTGAGCATAGGCATTTCCCCACAATAAAAGGTGGGTCATTAGTGTTTCTCTAAATACAAAGGAAGTCATTTCATCATTAGGTTCGTCATGCAATAAGAAGTATATGGAATGGTCTTTTGCTTTTTCCTTTGAATTAGAATCTCCTCTTTTATATAGATGAAGAGGAAGTCCAGCTAAGGTTTCAGCAAGAACCCTCACGCACGAATAAACCGCTGTCATTTGCATAGAAGTAAATTCATTTACATTCCTTCCTGCTGTTGTTCTTCCAAATAAAAAAGACGATGAAGATATCCTCTCCCCGTCTTTAGGTTTGTCTCTTGACTTAAAAATTAAATTTAAAATGTTTATATTACCACCCCCTAAAATTAAGTACAAGAAAAGCACCTACAGATGTAGATGCCTTTAATTCTCATGTCTTTTCTTTTAAAATTAGTAGTATTAGATTTCCCCTTTAATAGCATTTCCAATAATTTCATAAATCTTTTCTACTGGTTCTATTTTTTTATCATCCTTATATAGTCCTCTATCCAAACCAGAATTATTCTTATGGTCCTTTTTTCTCATTGTTAAAAAAAACTCGTTATGAAAAATATTAATTATCCTTTCTGATTTAGCTGATGTAAATTCCAAATCCTTAGTAAGAACATTTTTTATTGATGGATACCATGCTTGATTAAATCTTCTAAATATGAATATAGGCTTTATTTTATCTTCCTTGTGCTTAAGATAGTCTACTATTTTCCACACTATTATTCTCGCACTTAACATACTTACATCTGATTTTAAATCCACAATTAAATCAGAAAAATTAGATCCTTTTAAAGGTTTATTAGAAGAAAACCCTGGATTTTTACTTCTAAATGGGAAAGCTTCTAAATTAGTTATTTTTTTTGACATATTCATTATGTTAACTAATTCACTCTTATCTAAATTTAAAATATCTTTAACTTTAAAATTTTCATTAAAATATGAAGATAGTATTATACTAAAATAATTTTTAAATAATAGCTAATTTCGCCACTTTTTTGAAATTTTTGTAGTTCATTGTAAAAAACACCACTATCACTTTTTAAATTTATTATATATTTTATAATGTTCGAATAATCAATTGTAATATTTCCATCCTCGTCTATTAAGTTTAAGGATATATCTTCAGAGTTTTTTTTACTTGCATTTTCGTAAAATTTACCTATATCCTCCTTCCTTCTACCTACAAAATCAATATTAGGATTTACTAAGCAAATAAATAAAGTTGAATTATTTATATCACCATGTATGTGAGTTGGTAAACCATAGTCAATACTAACTTGCGGTTTAATAGTTTCTCCATTTTTATCTTTATGATTTTTTAATTCATATAATTTATCATCTATTTTAAGCCATGAAAAATCTTTATCTTTATTTTTTATTCCATTAAAAAAATTTTCTATTAATTCATCACTTTTTTCTGTTTTCCAAGGATTATATTTACCCATTAATTCGTCTGTCGTATCAAAAACCCCTATTCTTTCTTCATATTTCGCGCACAATTTTTCTAAAATATCTTTATTTCCCATAATTGCCTCCAATTTTATTCTTAATATTATTATACTACGTAACAATTAGTATTTCCGCATTCAAAATACCAGAAGTCCCCTATCATCATAAACAGATTCACTTGTATCATTTCCACACCTTATAGCCCTATCAAGAGCCATAATTGTAGCAATTACACCATCTATTTTTTCAGTGGATTTTTCCTTATCTGCCTTGATATTTCCAGCAGGGTCTGTTCTTATAAAAATATTATCCATCATCCACCTTAGTACTGGATGACCCCCATGGGCTATTTTTCTTTCAAGTGTGAGTTTCATTAATTCTTTTGTTGGTGGAGACATATCTTTAAATCCTTGACCAAAGGGAACTACTGTAAAACCCATGCCTTCTAAGTTTTGTACCATCTGAACTGCTCCCCACCTATCAAAGGCTATTTCTCTAATGTTATATATCTCACCTAGGTCCTCTATAAATTTTTCTATAAAGCCATAGTGGACTACATTACCTTCTGTAGTTTGAATGTAGTCTTGTCTTTTCCATAGGTCATAGTTCACATGGTCTCTTTTTACTCTTAGGTCGAGATTATCTTCTGGCAACCAAAAGTAGGGTAATATTTGATATTTATCATCTTCGTCTATTGGAGGAAAGACTAAAACAAAAGCTGTAATATCAGTAGTGCTTGATAGGTCAAGTCCACCATAGCAAACTCTACCTTTTAGTTCTTCTTCATTAACAGCAAAATTACATAAGTCCCATTTTTCCATAGGCATCCATCTAATTGCTTGTTTGACCCACTGATTTAATCTTAACTGTCTGAAGGCATTTTCTTCAGTTGGGTTTTGCTTAGCCGATTCACAAGCTTGTCTTACTTTTTCTATTGGAACTGTAATTCCAAGAGATGGATTTGCTTTATGCCATACTTTTTCATCTGTCCAATCATCTTCTCTGTCTGCTCCATAAATAATAGGATAAAAAGTTGAATCAGTTTTTCTTCCTTCAAGTATGTCGACTGCCTTTTGATGCGTTTCATAGCAGATTGATTTCGTATCTGTTCCAGCAGTTGTTATAAGAAAATATAAAGGTTGAGTTCTTGCATCTCCAGAACCTTTTGTCATAACGTCAAATAATTTTCTATTAGGCTGAGTGTGAAGTTCGTCAAATACGACACCATGAATATTAAATCCGTGTTTAGAATAAGCCTCTGCAGATAGAACTTGGTAGAAAGAATTGGTCGGTTTATATATCATTCTCTTTTGAGATGCTAGAATCTTTACTCTTTTAGATAAGGCTGGACTCATCCTTACCATATCAGCTGCAACATCAAAAACTATAGTTGCTTGCTGTCTATCAGCGGCACAACCATAAACCTCTGCTCTTTCTTCTCCATCACCACAAGTTAGAAGGAGTGCTACAGCAGCTGCAAGTTCAGACTTTCCCATTTTCTTTGGTATTTCAATATAGGCTGTATTAAATTGTCTATATCCTGTATCTTTCACAATGCCAAACAAGTCTCTTATGATTTCTTCTTGCCAGTCAATAAGCTTGAAATCTTTACCTGCCCATTTACCTTTTGTATGTTTAAGACATTCTATAAAGGTGACAGCATAGTCTGCTTTGTTTTTATCATAGTGAGATGTAGGTAGCATGAATTTTGTTGGTTTATATTTCATTTGACCTCCTTCCTCTAAAAATGAGCATAAAAAATACTAGCTGTTTAGCTAGTTCACTACGAGAAAAAGAGCCTTGACTCATTTTTCTTTATTTTTATCTTTGTCTTGCTATGTTTAATTGTTTGTAAGCTTTCTTAAGTTCTCTATCTAGTGTTTCTGATTCTGCAAAAAGTTGAAATTCTTCATCTGTTATATTTCCTTTTGATACCTCCCAAAGTTCTTCATGAACTTGGTCTGCACATTTCTTTGCTGTTCCCGCTATGTCTAAAAGGTTAATGGCTGCTCCAGTCTTGCCTTCTTTTGATTTTTTTATTGAGCTTTCTGCGTATCTTTTGCAAGCTTTAACTTCTGCTTCTAATCTTTCTAAAAGGTCTTTTTTCACGGTAATGTTCTCCTTCTCTTTTGTTGTACACATATTCCCGTACAAGAAGAGATAAGTCAAGCAATTATCTTGCTTAACTCTCTATTTCTATTCTTAATTTCTCTTAAAAAGAAGTGCAGGTGTATATTCTTTTTCTTCTTTGCTTTCTCTGAAATTCCAATTTGTTCTTCCTGTATCTATTTCAATTAAGTCTATAGGAAAGTAACCTTTTCTTTTAAAACTTTTTAACCCTTTCATAAGACCTGTTGACTGGTCTGAAATTGTAAATTCTTTTACCCCAAACCTTTCAAGATTCTCTATCATATCTTCGTGATTGTCTTCGAATCCAATGTCATCAAAGTTTATGATGTCTCGACCTATCCTTTGGGATTCCCTATATGCCCAATAAAATCTGTAACTGATTTTATTTTCTTCAAATTCTTCTTTGTCTTTAATATTTTCTAACAATTCAATCTTTTTCATTTGTCGTTCCTCCTCTTTTGTTGTACACATATTCCCGTACAATAGAGGAATAGTCAAGCAATGTATGGTTATTTATTTAGATTTTTCAATTATATCCTCCCTGAAAATTACATTTAACATGGAGCCATTATCCCATTTTACTAGGATTGATCCAATGGCATCCACTCCATAAACTGTACCTAAGGTTCCAACTGGTGGAGCCTGTTCATCTTCCATTTGGATTAGTTTTACTCTTGTACCTACTGGATACGTCTCTTTTAATTTTTGTATAATTTCCCTTGAAATCATCTAATCACCCCACATACATATATCACTCAATCTAAGATTTATATCAAGTCAGATTAATAGCATCTTCATACTTATATTTTTTTTCATCTCTTAAAAGGCTTATATCTTTATCACTACCAACTAGATTTAAATATCTTTTTACTGCTACATCAACAAATTTAGGTTCTATTTCTATTCCATAGCAGATTCGATTAAGCTCCTCACAGGCAATTAATGTAGATGCACTTCCTAAAAATCCATCAAGGACTAAGCCATTTGTTTGAGTTGATTGCTTTATTAAATAAGCAATAAGTGGTACTGGTTTTGATGATGGATGACCACATCCTTCTTTTTCAGAATCTTTAATTCCATCAAATTCAAAGACTGCTGTTTGCTTTTGATCTCCATACCAGTTATGTTTTCCATCTTTTCTCCAACCAAAGATAATAGGCTCCATATTAAATTTCCAATCTGTTCTCATGAAAGGAGCTCTTGGTTTTTTCCAAATAAGCCCTGCACCAACTTTAAAGCCTGCATCTTCAAAAGCATCATAGAAAACTCTAGCTTTCATAGTTGCATAGAATTCATAAATTGATGCATCCTTAGCCATTGCGTCTTTAAAGTTAGTAAATACCTTCATTAAAAATTCATAGGCCTCTTTATCATTTAAGTTGTCATTTTTAATCGTTCCCGATTTATTTTTTAATTCAACAAAATATGGTGCATCAGTACATACTAAATTGACCTTTGTATCATTTAGCAGCTTTTCAAAAGTATCCCACTGAGTAGAATCTCCACAGATAACTTTATGTCGACCTAGAGTCCAAATATCTCCTTCCTTGGAAAAAATAGGCTTTTTAAGTTCTTCTTCAACATCAAAGTCATCTTCTTCAGCCTCTACACCAAGGTCAAAAAGACTTGATAACTCATCTGGTGAAAAACCAGTAAGTTCTACATTAAATCCATAATCTTCTAAAGATTCAATCTCAACTCTTAATAGTTCTTCATCCCATCCAGCATCAAGAGCCATTCTGTTATCAGCTAAGATATAGGCTTTCTTCTGTACCTCATTTAGATGGTCTGCAAAGACACAAGGTACTTCTTTTATACCTTCTTCCTTCGCTGCCATAATTCTTCCATGGCCTGCAATAACTCCATAGTCTTTATCAATAATTACAGGGTTGATGAAACCAAACTCTCTAATTGATGATCGTAGTTTGTTAATCTGATCTGTTGAGTGAGTTCTTGCATTATTTACATAGGGTACAAGTTTTTCAATGTCAACTAATTTCATTTCTTTGGTTGTAATCATATTAGCCCCCATTTAGCAAATTCCTCAAAACCACCAATAGAGTTAATGTAGTTTCTAGCAATTTCTACAATTTCAGAATATGGTCTACCATCAACAGTTTCATCTCCAATTGCACAGGATAATTCAATCTCTCTTTTCTCTTCTTGTGCCTTTAGGTGGGCATAAATATTAATTGATACATCAGCCTTGGATAGGTCTTTACCATGAAGACCTCCACCTGTTACTGCTCGTCCCATATCAGAGCCGAGTTTTCTATTAGTTGCTCCTGTATCAACATTAAATCCTCCAGTCCAATCTCCAAGTGGATTTACGATAGCTTTTGGATAAATTGCTTTTAAGATTTCTGTAGATATATTTGACTGGCAGATTATAAGTTTATCTTCATCAAGAATGTATTTTCCATCATAAGGATAATTAGAATAGATTTCACGGGCAATTAAAGATAGTTCCTTCTCTTCATCTGAAGTAGGTACTCCCTTAAATATTCCATTGTCGCCACATCTTATCTTTTCTTTTTGATTATTTGATAGGTGGATATCTTGTTCTACTATTTTAATATCTGCTATGACATCTCCTGCTATTCTCTTAATTGCTGTTTCAATTTCTTTTTTATTTAACTTACAATCTGTTTCTATAATTACATGACAATCTCCATGCCCCAGCAAAACTTCAACTGCTATTTTAGGATTATCTTTTTCTTTATATGCTAAATCTACAATTGCACCAGAAATGCAATCTGCTATTTTATCAACGTGTGATGGATTCACTTTTTCAAACATATATTACACCTCCATATTTTTTATCCTTCCAAAATTCCAACCATTAATTAGAAAATTGTTCAATTTATTCTCCTTTACACATTTTTCTAACTTTCCGTTATTTATCCACTTCCTATTTTTGCTATTCTCAGAAAGTTTTTTTCTACTTTTTTCAGAAATCACTTTTCCTTTATGTGATTCAGATATTTTCTTCTTAACCTCTCCATAATTCATATTGTATGAATGAGTACACCATTCTAAATTTTCTAATTTGTTGTTAGCCTTGTTTTCATCAAGATGATTTACTTCCTCATAGTTATTTGGATTAGGCAAAAAAGAAAGAGCCACCAATCTGTGAACGAGCAAATTCTTTTTGCTACCATTCTTCCAGAGGTAAACTCTTTTGTATCCATTAGGTTGAAAATCTCCCTTTAATATTAAATTATCTCTTTTTACACTTCTAATATTCCCTAAATTGGATGCTTGGTATTCATCTTCATATCCAGGAATATCTTTCCATACTTCTATTGAATTCAATGAAACCTCTTACTTTCTACTTCTTAGAAGTTTTTCCATCATATCTTCCCCATAGTCTTCATAAACTTCTGTGCAATTTTCTTTAACTATGTCATAAATCTCGTACCATAAAAGGTTGGCTGTCTTTTGAAATTGTGAAGACATCTGTACAAAAGGGGATGCAATAACTCCTCCAGTAGTAGGATGCTTTCCCAATAGTCCAAATTGACTGATTGCCTCCTCACATTGAATATATCTTGCAAAAGCCTGGGAGTAGGATTCTAATAATCTTGGATTTACTAAGTTCTCACAGTTTCTTTGCTTTAGCCATCCCCAAGTCTCCTTATATATTTCATCAGCACCAAGTGGTATTCCATTCTTTTGCTTTGCAGATAAATAGTCACTAGGAGCTGGCATATCCGTTCCATCAAGAACAGCACCGTCTGGTAAGTCAACTGCATCTATTTCTTCTGGAGTAAATGTTGGAATATCATTCATTAGTATTTCTACTTTTTTACCTTTTTCTATTTTTTCAGCAGCAGGCTGTGGTTTACCACCTGCTTTAACTCTTCTTCCACCTCTGTATGTTCCGTCTTTAGCGATAGTATCACCTCCTAGTTTATTATTTTCTTTAATAGGGCCTTTGAACCCGTTTTTTTGTGCGTGAGAGGGCGGCACCGTTGGTAGGGGAATCAGTCGTAGAGATTAAGACTCCCCCTCCCTACGGAAAACTATCCTCCAAACCTATCTCCACTCTTTGCATGAATCTTTGAGTGACAAGATTTACAAAGACTCATAAGATTATCTTCATCATTAGTTCCACCACGAGAAAGAGGAAGTATGTGATGTACTTCCTCTACCTTTGTCATTCTATTTTCTTTTAAACACATCTCACAAAGTGGATGCTCTGCTACATATCTTTTTCTTATAAGTCTCCACGCTTTTCCATAACGCTTATGAGTTTTAGGGTCTCGTTTATATTTTTCATAGTTTTTGTTGTATTCTTTCTCATGCTTCTTACAGAATCGTCCATCAACTAACTCTGGACAACCTGGATGTGAACATGGTCTCTTGGGTTTTCTTGGCATTTTCTCACTCCATAAAGAAAGCCTCGAAGATTAAATCTCCAAGGCTCTTTTAATTATTCTTTTGCTATTTTAACTATACTATAACTACTTACTCTCATTCTATCAACTTTACTCTCATTTAAATTGATTAAATTCAAATTTTAAAATTTTTACTGAAAAATTTTTTTGATTCCAATTGCTTAGAAACGCTACGAGCAAAAGGAATCGTAATTATTGTTGTCAATACATCCGATATTGCTTGAGCATATATCACACCATCTAATCCCATCATTTTGGGTAATAGTAAAATAACTGGTATAAATACAATGCCTTGTCTTAGGGAATTTAAAAAAGCTCCAGCTAAGGCTTTACCTATTGATAAATATAGTGTTGCATAGGTAAATTGAAATCCAAATGTTATAAACATAATTACTGCTGCTCTTAAAGCTGGAATTGCTATCCTTATTACATCCTTATCTTTCCCAAATATTGATAATATACTTGGTGCAAATAAATATATAATAGCTGTCCAAACTATACAAAATAGAGTCGTCCATTTTATGCTCGATTTTATAGCTTCTTGTACTCTTTCATAATCTTTAGCTCCGTAATTAAAACCTGCTATAGGTTGTAATCCTTTCATATATCCTGCTACTACATTTGTACCAAGAGTTACTATTCTAAGAACTATTCCCATTGCTGCTATTGCTTCTTCTCCATAAAAAGAAGCAGCATAAGATATTTTACTTATTGCTATGGTTTGCAAAATCTGAAGTATTAATAGAGATATTCCTATTTTTAGTATTTCTTTATAAATTGCAACTGTAGGTTTGAAGTTCTGTATTTTAATTTTAATTAAATTTTTATCTCCAATAAAGTAAATAAGATACATTAAGCTAGTTATAACTCTAGCTATTAGTGTTGCAATTGCAGCACCTTTCACTCCCAAATTTAATTTAAAGATGAATATTGGATCTAAAATTATATTTGATAAAGATCCTACAATCATTGCTTTCAAGGAGATTTTAGCTGCTCCCTGTGAAACTGCTAAATTCCCTAGAGTAACATTCACAGCTCCTAAAACTCCACCTATTATAAACAGACTAGTATATGTTTTAGCAAGTTCCATAATAACTGGAGTCGCTCCCATAAACTTCATCACACTATCTAAAGAGTAAAATAACACAATTGCTAGTATTATCGCCATAATAGCGCTAGAAAATAAAGAAACTGTAGCTACAATATTTGCTTCTTTGTTATTTTTCGCTCCTAATAATCGTGAAATATAAGAGCCTGCTCCTGCTCCAAATGTTAATCCTATTCCTAAAAAGATAAGTTGAATTGGAAATGCAACTGAAACGGCAGCTACAGCTTCTTTCCCAAGTCCCGAAACAAAATAGGTATCTACAACATTGTATAACGCTGCTACCAATAAGCTGATAACCATAGGAATCCCAAGCTTAAAGAGTGCTTTATCAATATTTTCTTCTTTCAATATTTTTATTCTATTTTCATTCATTTTATTATTCTCCATTTCTCAATATATAACCACCAATATTTATGCAAGAAAAAAAGGCATAAATACAATACAGCATCTGCCTTTTGCTTGAAAATATAACAAAAGGCTACAAACAAAACATTGCCAGTAGCCTTTTACATTCAGTTATATATCGAGAAATGCACACCAAAATAAAGCCATATCAATGACTTGACTGTATATTTCCCGATGAAATCTTAAATGCAATCTATTTGCTATACTCTGTACAATGTTTCATCGGTTTTATTTGTACAGAGTATAGCTTGTTCTTAGGATGGTTTTTTAATGATGTTTTCATAGATATATCCTCTCTAGTCTATATTTTTCATTATAGCATAGTCTGAACTATATTTCCATTTGTCCAACCCTAAACACTAATTACTATATTTTTTAAAGCCGTACTATGCAATCTAAAAATATGCTGAATTGAGTAATTCATCTCAACTGCTATTTTCTCCCAAGATTCAAAGCAAAGATATCTTTTTTCTAAAACGACTTGAAGTTCTTTATCTTCAATCTTTTTTATTGTTCTTACAATTTCTTTCTTTAAATCCACCAACTTATCTATGTCCCTATTAATTTCTTCTTGAAGGTCTATGATCTTAACAATAGTATCTTCAAGTTTTGATGATCCTCTATTAGGACTCTTAGGCATATCTGATAAGGTCGATGTAGCTTTTGTAGCTAGTGCATTTAAACTTTCAACTTGCTCCAGCTTGCTGTTAATTCTCTTGTCTAAATAAAAAGCTTGTTTTAAATATTCTTTTGCATTCATTTCTTACCTCCATAAGTTTTTGAGGTAAGTTATCCATATAACTTCTACTCTTGTATTAATCTTAGCAAATTTTGATAGTGACATTCTATGACATCAGCTCTCTAGATTTGCTTTTACTGCATCTATAAGTGCAGCTTGGGTTTTATTCTTATTTTCTAATGCTTTCATCACATCTTCATCAATAGTTCCTTTAGCTAGAATGTGATGAATCACAACTGTTTCTTTCTGTCCTTGCCTATAAAGTCTTGCATTAGTTTGTTCATAAAGTTCTAAGGACCAAGTGAGAGAAAACCAAATAAGTGTTGACCCTCCAGTTTGTAAATTAAGTCCATGACCAGCAGATGCTGGATGAATAATGGCTACTGGAATATTGCCTTGATTCCATTCTTTAAAGTCCTCACTTGTTTTAAGTTCTCTTACATCAAACCTATCTTTTATTCTTTTTAAATCTGACTTATACCAATAAGCAATAAGAACAGGTTTACCATTTGCGCCCTCTATTAAATCTTCCAAAGCATCAAGCTTTCTATCATGTATATGAATCATATTCTTATCTTCATCATAAACAGAACCTGATGCCATTTGCAGTAACTTATTAGAAAGGGCAGCAGCATTAACTGCATCTATATCTTTATCTCTAATACTAACTACCAAATCTTTTTTTAAGGTCTCGTAAATATCTCTTTCTTTATCTGATAGATTTACAAAGACTTCATTGTTTATCTTCTCTGGCATTTTTAG
>OFLS01000379.1_pt1 | contig 14976 bp, 13 predicted proteins | sample 1540891 | NCBI WGS metagenome assembly OFLS01 (sample SAMEA4413038, study PRJEB24355) | metagenome | biome: human; feature: gut; material: faeces | place: United Kingdom | collected 2010
CTAAATGGTTTCATACCTATACCTTTAGCCGCTTCAATGAGTGATGGATCAACTTCTTTAATTCCAGTATACGTATTCCTTAAAATTGGTAACAACGCATACACTACAAGTGCAATAATTGCTGGCACACGACCGATACCAAATAAAGGAATCATTAAACCTAATAATGCCAACGATGGTATGGTTTGAAGAATTGCCGCAATATTCATTACGATTTCAGATATCGTTTTAGTCTTCGTTAATAAAATACCTAATGGTACCGCAATAGCAGTTGCAATCAATAATGCGATAAATGATATTTGAATATGTTCTATCATTGTCGAAAAGAGTTGCCCCTTACGTTCACTCAATATGTCGAAAAAGTTAGTCATGTTGAGCTACCTCCTTTTTCTGGGACAAATATTTGAAGATATCTTTCCTATCAATAACATATTGACCTACGCTATCTTCTTGCATGACAATGACACGCTCGCTCTCTGATAAAAGTTGATACAATACTTCAATTGGTTGATTGTCATAAACAATTGGATAAGCGCTCATAGATGTAACCTCATCGATTGGTTTCATAATATCCAAGCCACGGATAATTGCGTTCTCTTCAACACATGGCGCATCATCTTCTAAATGACTACCCATAAATTGTTTAACAAATTCACTTTGAGGATTATTTTTAAATCCTTCTGGTGTGTCAATTTGTTCAATATGCCCTTCATTCAAAAGACAAATCTTATCACCAAGTTTCATCGCCTCTTGAATATCATGTGTAACAAATATGATTGTCTTCTTAATTTTAGTTTGTAATTCAATTAAATCATCTTGAAGTTTTTCTCGGCTGATTGGGTCTAATGCACTAAACGGTTCATCCATTAAAATAACTGGTGGATCAGCTGCTAACGCACGTATAACTCCTACACGTTGTCGTTGCCCCCCTGACAATTCATCAGGTTTTCTGTTTTTATATTTTTCAGGTTCTAATCCAACCATATCAAGTAATTCATCTACTCTTTTATCTATATCTTTTTCTTTCCACTTTTTCATTTGTGGCACTTGTGCAATATTTTCTTTGATCGTCATATGTGGGAATAATGCAATCTGCTGCAATACGTATCCAATATCCCAACGCATTTCGTATACTGGATAATCACTTATTGGTTTATCTTTAAAATAAATATAACCTTCACTTAAGTGAATGAGTCGATTAATCATTTTTAATGTCGTAGTTTTTCCACAACCTGAAGGTCCAATTAGCACAAAAAATTCACCCTCATTAATATTGAAACTAATGTTATCGACAGCAACATGTTTGCCATAACGCTTAGTTACATTTTTAAACTTAATCACTTTGCCACCTCTTTTTTTCTCATAGCATAAAACCGAGATTATATGTATGTATTCCCTATTTAACCACGTTTATTACAATTTTCAAATTTAAATGATTTATCCTTGAACTTTTTTAACAAAATAATGAATAATAGGTAATCTCCAGTTAAGAAATAGTGTTATTTTACCTTGAATTCAAAAAAACACCCAGTAAAACAAGGAATGCTTACTAGGTGCCTTCACTATACTTTGGCTTTATAATTTTGAATCGTTTCTAAAAATGCTGGACAATAATGTTTTAATTTGTAACTACCTACGCCATCAATATTAATCATATCTTGTTTCGAAGCAGGCTTACGTTTAGCAAATTCCTCCAACGTGTAATCAGAAAATATACTTACAGGTGCTATCGTTAATTTGTCACTTAACTTTTTACGAACTTCTACCAACTGACTGAATAATACTCGGTCAACCCCTTCAACCGTATTTATAAATACTTTTTCAGTCGCTTTTTGCTTAAATGGTGTTGTGAATACTTCTACTTCATTACTGAGTAATTTTTTAATTGAAGTATCACACATTAATATTTCGTCATTTTCATTTAAGAACCCTTTGAATCTTAATTCATCTATTAAGTGACTTAATTCTGATGTTGTGTAACCTTTCATTAAACCATGGGTTGAAATTTGGTCATAACCTTTATACTTAATATAATCTGTTGACTCTCCTCTTAACACTTGAATGATAACACTATAACTCTCTTGTTGTTTCATACGAGCGATGCAACTAATAATCATCTTAGCTTCTTGTGTCATATTATATGATTTATCTTGTTGAACACAATTACTACATTGTTCACATTCTTCTAATTTTTCATTCGGTTCAAAATAATGGACAATTGTTGCTTCTAAACATTTTTTTGTTTTTGTATATTGAATCATTTTAGTTAACTTTTCGCCCATTTTATCTTTATAGTCATCATCAGCTTGAGAGACTGTTATAAAATACTCGTGTAAATTGATATCGCGTTCGCTAAATAACAAAATACATTCACTTTTTAACCCGTCACGACCTGCACGACCCGCTTCTTGATAATAAGATTCTAAATCTCCAGGCATATTATAATGAATAACAAAGCGTACATTGGATTTATCAATACCCATACCAAAAGCATTTGTAGCAACGACTACTTTAACACGATCAAATAAGAAATCATTCTGCGCTTCTTCTCTTTCTTTATTGCTCAAACCTGCATGATATATAACACTTTCAATTTTCTGGCTTTCTAAAGCTTCTTGAAGCTCTTCAACTTGCTTACGTGTAGAACAATAAATAATACCTGCATCTTCATCGTGTGTTTTAATATAATCCAATATAAATTTTTGACGTTGATAAGTAGGATTTACTTTAAAAATTAAGTTTCTACGCTTAGTACTCGTTTTAATTTGATCAGTTTGAGCGATATTTAACTTTTCTCTAATATCTTGCTGTACTTCAACCGTGGCAGTTGCTGTCAACGCTATTATTGTAAAATCTTGAGGTAACGTAAATACTTTTGAAATAACATTTTGGTAACTCGGCCTGAAATCATGACCCCATTTAGAAATACAATGCGCTTCATCAAACGCGACTAAGTGAATCTTTATACGCTGAAGCATATTTAAAAAATATCGGTTTTCAAATCGTTCTGGTGCAACATACAAAAATTGAATTTCTCCATTTGATAATGCTTTTTCAATACGTTGTTGCTCTTTTTGAGTCAAACTACTATTTAAAAAAGCAGCTTGAATTCCCATCGCTTTTAATTGATCCACTTGATCTTTCATTAATGATATTAGTGGACTTATTACAATTGTTGTACCACCTAACAATAAACCTGGTACTTGATAGCATATAGACTTACCTCCACCAGTTGGTAAGACACCAAGCACATTACGATGGTCTAATACTTTGCTAATAATTTCTTCTTGTCCTGGTCGAAACGTTTCATACCCAAAGTAATGCGATAATGTTTGTTGCATCATAAATTGACCCCTTATTGTTGTTCTTTAATTTCTTCTAACTCACTCCATCTTGTGATGTCTAAATCATATTGAATTTCAAGTTGTTCTTTTTCTTCGTTTAATTCTTTAATTTTCCCATAATCTGCACTTGCCTCAATCATGAGCACATCAATTTCTTCCATTCTTACTTCCGCTTGTTCTATGCGTTTCATCAATTGTTCATATTCTAATTTTTCTTTATATGATAAACCATTTTTCTTACGTACAGTTGTAGAAGATTTAGATTGTTGCTTCAATGTGGATTTATTTTTATCTAATGATTTTTTATAACTTTCATAATCTTCAAAAGTTCCGATAATCTTTTCCATCTGACCATCATGAATAAACCAATATGACTGTGCAACTTTATTTAAGAAGTAGCGATCATGGCTTACGGTAATCACTGTACCACCGAAAGTATGAATATAATCTTCAAGTATTGTTAAAGTCTCAGTATCTAAATCATTTGTCGGTTCATCTAACAACAGAACATTTGGCTGGTGTACGAGTAGACGTAATAAATACAAACGCTTTTGCTCTCCACCAGATAATTTATAAACTTTTTTACCATGAGTTGCACTTGGAAATAAAAATCGTTCAAGAAGTTGTGTAATAGATACCGAGGTTCCATCTTTTTCTTTTGCGATCTCACTTTCTTCTCTTAAATAATCAATCATACGAATATCTCTATCCAGGGTCTCATCTGTTTGCTTAAAATAAGCTACTTTAACCGTCTGCCCAGTCTTCAATTTACCTTCGAATTGTTGGTCTTCTCCACTCAAAATATTTAAGAGTGTTGTTTTACCAGCTCCATTTGGCCCAACAACACCAATACGCTCACCTTTTTGAATAATTTCCGTCAGATGTTCAAATAATACTTTATCATTAATAGCCTTTGATAAGTCTTCTAATTCGAACACTTGCTTACCTAATCTTGAATAAGCAAGATTCAATTCACCTTTATCGTCTTTATATTGCTGGTTAACTTCATTTTCTAGGTCATTAAATCGATTAATTCTAGCTTGTTGCTTTGTAGTACGAGCCTTAGCTCCAGCCCTCATCCAAGCAAGTTCTTCCTTATATAAAGCTCGTTGCTTTTGTTGTTGCTTTTGAAGTGTTACTTCTCTTTCAGCGCGCATTTCAATATAAGATTCATAGTTACCAGGATATGACGCTAACTTACCTCTGTTTAGTTCAATAATTCTAGTGGAAACTTCATTTAAAAAATATCGATCATGGGTTACGAATAAAACTGTATGAGGATATTGCTTCACATAATTGATCAACCAGCTGATTGATTCGAAGTCTAAATGGTTCGTAGGTTCATCTAATAACAAAAAATCTGGTTGTTCTATTAATGTTTTAGCAAGTACAACACGTTTTTGTTGTCCGCCGGATAATTCTTTAATGTATTTAGTAGTATCATGTATACCTAGTTTTGAGAGGATTGTTTTAATTTCAGCGTTATAGTCCCAAGCATCATGTTGATCCATAGCATCTTGCGCATCCATCATTCGCTTGAACAATTTATCACTTTGGTCATCCGCATAAGCTTGTACTGCCTGCTCATATTGCTTGATGATGCGTAAAGTTGTTGTATCAGAACTTAATACTGCATCAAAAACTGTCATATCTTCATTAAGGTCCTGTTTCTGAGACGAATATCGAATTCGATATTGATTTGGATGCATAACATTGGCTGTAAAATCATCATCAATACCACCAATTACTTTTAACAACGTACTTTTCCCTGTACCATTTATGCCTACTAAACCTATTTTTTCACCTTCTGAAATTGATAAATCTAGATTATCGAATATAATCTTATCGGCATAAGATTTATTTAAATGTTCAATTTTATATGCTTCCATACCCATCTTCCTTCTTCTGTTGAAATCTCTACGTACTTAAATCAGTTCTATACATTATACACCTTTTTGAAATCAAAAGAAATCGATACTGTTAAGTGTCATAATTTAATATATTGTTGCTTCAACTATAAATAAAACTTGATAAGGCTTTGATGACTATGCTAATGATTTTTATAATATACCTTTTTATCAACACATATAATGTAAAACATAATATAAAAGAACATAATAAAACCCGGATTGATATTTTATCAATCCGAGTTCGTGTTTAAATATTATTTTTTAGAGTTTGCTTTAGGTCCTGTTTCATATTTATACTTCGAAGGATTTACCTTTTTGAAGTCTGGATTTTTGTAGAATCTAAACAAATCACCATTAAGCACGTTGTCACTCATTTCGAGATCCTTTTCAACTTGCTTTTTATTCTTTTCGAAATCAGCTGGTTGAGTAGTTATGAGTTCATTATTTTTATTAGAATAAATCTTACCATTAACATATTTATAATCTTTTGTTATAAAGTCACCATTTCTGAATGGAACTACTTGATTATGACCTTTAGAGAATAAATCAGTACCGAACATTAAATAATTCTTCGTGTCTATACCGGCCAAATGTAAAATTGTTGGCATTACATCGACTTGACCAGCATATTCATTATTGATACCACCAGATTTACCAGGGATTTTAATCCAGAAACCAGTTCTGTTTAAATCTGTAAATTTAGCTGGTGTGATTTTTTCACCTAATAGTTTTTCCATGGCATTGTTATGGTTTTCAGAGATACCATAGTGGTCACCATAAATCATAATCACTGAATTGTCATATAATCCTTTTTTCTTCAAGTCATTAATATATTCTTCTAATGCTTCGTCTAAATAACGCGCTGTTTGAATATAACCATCAACTGTTGCATCACCTGTGTTTGACTTCTCAATAGTCGCATCCTTTTCATCTAATGTGAATGGATAGTGGTTAGTCAATGTAATTAAATGAGAATAGAATGGTGATTTCATCTTAGCTTGATAATTAGCAGAATCTTTAAAGAAAATTTTGTCTTTCAAGCCTAAGTTTACAACGTTTTTATCTGACATGTCATAGTATGTTGCATCATAGAATTTATCGATACCAAAGTGTTTATATACTTGGTCTCTGTTCCAGAATGTTTTATAGTCACCGTGCATGACATCAGATTTGTAGCCTTGCTTTTGATCTAAAATTGCTGGTAATGACTGATACGTATTATCTCCTTTTAATGAAAAGGCAGAACCTTGCGGTAAACCGTATAAACTGTTATCCATTGTAAATTCAGAGTCAGATGTTTTACCTTGACCTGTTTGATGGAAAAAATTAGGGAAGTATGTGAATTGCTCTTTCCCACTTGATAATTTGTTTAAAAACGGTGTTACTTCTTTACCATTAACCTTTTTATTAATTAAGAAGGTTTGGAAACTTTCTAAATGAATCTTAATAATATTTTTCTTCTTTGCCACCCCATAATATTCTGGGTTAGGCTCTGTTTGACGTTGTTTCGTATAATTTAATACTTTTGTTAAGTCATCTTCAGATGCTAACGCTTTTTGTTGATTATTTTCGATAGTTTTAACACCATCGTATACTGTAAAGTTATAAGGTCCTAAATATTTCACTAAATATTTATGGTCAAATGTACGTGTTAATAATTCTGGTCTGTCAGTTTCAGCAAAAGCTAAGTTTAAGAAGAATAATGCTACTGAAGCCGCCATTACGACAGGAACAAATTTCTTACTAAATGCTTTTGTGTCTAACCATTTTGTTTTAAATATTAAAATGAATAAGTAAACTAACGTATCAATGAAATAAACAAAGTCATACCATTTGAATGATGCACTAACCGCACCACCCATAGATTCTACGTTACCTACTTGGTTTAAAGTACTAAACGTTAAAAAATCCGAGAAGAATCTAAAGTACACAACATTGGCATATAATAGGAACGTCAATAAGAAGCCGCCTATGAACATGAACCAAAATGCTTTTTTGCCTTTAAAGAATAGGAACACACTTAAAACCAGTGCTACTAAACTATAAGGATTCATCAATAATATTAAGTTTTGTACTAAACCTTTAACACCTAAAGAAAAATCAACATAATAAGAAAAATACGTCTTCAAGGTAATCGTTATTACGGTTAATAAGAAGAACGCAAAAAGACTAATTTTCTTTTTTTGTGAACTCATGATTCTTTCCCCCGTTATTTAGATAATAAATCTTGCGAAAGTACTTGAATAAATTAGATATTAACATTATGTAGTTAATTAATAAGTGCGTTTAAAAGTTAACATTGTCATAATTATAGTAATTACTTTCAGATTCAAGTTTATAATTTTCATTATTTGTAGCTTTCAACTTTGATTTAACAAGTATTTTGGGCTACAACTCATATTTGCTTGTGTAAGTTTCTTTATTTAATATTATCATTCAATTAACAAATTTAAAATTTGTAATCAAATTGTAATAATAAGCATAGCTCAATTAATAAATATAGAGTAATTTTAGTCAAAATTCAAGTAAAAACACACTTTATCTTTTCATTTTACTGTGAAACGAATTAGAATATGATACATTTCGCAGATAAAACACAGTATTATTTCATTATACATTAGGAGGAAATTATTTGCATCGGACTCGAGTATGAGCTACGTACCAAATATTATTTCATCATTTCTAATTGCATTCTATATTCTATTCCATGGAATAATTGGTTTAACCAGTTACTATACTTAACAAGGTTCTTTTCAGCCGTTAAAATATCTATAAATTGAAATTTCAAACGTGATCCTTGCGGTTTTTGTGCTAATTTCGTTAAATGATAACTTGCGATTGTACCGATTTGCGGGTAGCTACCTAACGTATAATGATCATTTAATAAGATAATAGGTGTGCCATCACGCTTAATTTGTATCGTTCCTTTTTTGACAGTCTGATACGGCGGCATATCTTCATAAAAAGCTTTGATTTTTTCACCTTCAAGCATCATTCCCATGCGATTTGCTTTGCTCGTTACTTTATAATCATGTTTCACAAATCTTTGAATGGCATCTTCTTTAAAATCTTCCGTACCTTTATTTTTAACGACATGAAATACATCAGACATATAATTAAATGACAAGGCGTATCCATCAATACCCCAATCTGTTTGTTTCGTGTGAGCAAGGTTTTCAAATAACTTATGATGACGAGCTGTATAATCTCTCTTAAGCTTTATTTCATCGCCATCTTGTAATGTTCTACCTTTAAAACCACCAATTTTTACATTAAAGTCGGTTGAGTTAGATCCTAACCATGCATCTAATTCAAATCCGCCTCCCACAGCTAAATACACTCGCGATGTATAACTTGTTTCTCTAAACTTTAAAACATCGCCTTTATCTAACAAATACAATTTATATGGAGATATAGTCATATGCTCAGTGTAAGCTTTGACATTACCCCCTGCTAATGCAATCAGCGTAGGTTCTGTAAAACGAATCGTTGCCATTTTATTAGTCATTTCCAAAGTTGCTTCATTCTTGTCATTAGCAACTAATCGATTAGCAATTTCATGTGCTAAAGTATCAAGTGCACCACAAGGAATTACACCATCATGTTCATATCCCCTTCTACCAAAGTCCTGAAAGCTACTGAATAAGCCACTTTTTTCAATTATGATTGACATCTTTAAACGCTCCTACTTCTAATTCATTTTCATTGATAGGTCTAAATTTAATATTATCGCCTAACTTTAAGCGTGCGAAATCTGATTCTTTCGGATTAAAAAGTGATAATGGTGTATAACCAATAACTAACCAATCATTAATTGTATCCGTTGTTACAATACCGCATTTTTTCCCTTCAAGTACTACAGAACCAGCTGGAATGAATTTTTTCTGTTTACTCGTGTGATTAATATACAATTTCTTATTTAATCCAGTTAAATAAGGAAACCCAGGTGAATATCCCATCATCGAAACAAAATATTGCGCCTTAGAATGTAATTCAATAAAAGTTTCTAGCTTGATTTTGTAATGTTTTAAAAGTGATTCTAAATCCGGACCATATTTCGAACCATACACAATTGGTATTTCAATCAAATCTTGCTGGTTAAAATCATGTTTTATGTTTAAATGAATCGATTCTATTAGTGCTTTCATGTATAAAAAAGGTGATTGTATATTATGGTGTTTAATCATATCCCTTGCGTCATAGACAATCATCATGTCTGATTCTGATGGCACAATTTCTATAATAAATGGATAATTTTGTTCAATTAAATATGAGCGAAGTGTTAATAAATCTTCGGTTAAACTTTTAGATACTTCTTTTTCAATTGCGACTACAATGGCTTGGTCACCTTGACTATATATTTTCATTTGTACACCTCTTCAATATTTGGTTACTTTACTTTCATTTTTAATTATAGAATCGATTGAATAGTTCATTTTACCTACTCACTAAATTTACTGGTGATACATTAAATCCATTGCTCGCACAACTAAAGGCATGAGTTCGTGAATTAATGCGTATACAAGGATAAAGCTTATAACAGTAGTAATTGTTGCTATCAAACGAACAACATATATTCTATTTTCAGATAGCAATCGATTCACTAATCGATAATTCACGTATACAAGAATTAACAACAGCACAATATAAACAATAATCATATTTGGCCCCATTTAATTTTTAAATTTGTTTTCACTTCATTTTCTACATTATTATCATACTAATTTTAAAGGCAAAGGTGGACATCGGCAACCTCTCGTAAACTATTTATCAAAAATATACGTATCTCATTGTTATGATATTTATAAATCAATTCGTTTTTATTAAAGTCTTTTTCAACAAGTTTGTCACTATCTATTAAATAATCACGCATGCATCCTTTTAAGAAATCATCTTTATAACTTGGTGTGTACCATTTTCCATCCTCTTCAATGACAATGTTGCCAATATCAAATTCAAGGACCTTGCCGTCCTCTGAAGTTAGCAATATTAAATCTGTTTCATGATTGTGTGCTAAATGCTTTCGTTCTGTCGTTTTATTTTTTATAAAAGTTGGATTAACTACTTTGGGCAACACTTGAAATTTTGCTGTAAAACTACTTTTCTCAGGTAAAGGTGACACTATCGTTTCAAATTCGCTTTCAGCATTTAATACGATTTTAAGTCTATATTGGCCACTGTGATACTTTGTTGTTACATCGTTTAATTCATTTCGCCATGCATGTTCATCAAATTTAAAGTTTAATCGCTCAGAAGAACATTTTATGCGATTAGTATGATAAGTAAGTCTAGGGATATGTCCATTATCAATTTTCATTGTTTCAAATAATTGCATTATAACATCTCCAAAATCTTGGTTTTTGCGTAAAATTCATTTACTTCATCTTTTGGCTTAGAATCAATTGTAATACCTGCTCCGACTCCATAAATCGCTTGTCCATATTTATACTCAATAGTACGAATCGGAATATTAAAAATCATTTTATCATCTTCAGTTGGAAGTAATAGTCCAATTGCTCCGCAGTATATACCACGAGGTGAACTTTCTAATTGTTTAATATATTTCATTGTATTCAGTTTCGGTGCACCTGTAATCGAACCACAAGGAAATAACGATGTTAAAATTTGAGTTAAGTCTGTATTATTTTTTAAAGTTCCACTTACCATCGAAGTCATTTGAAATACAGTTTTATATGCCTCAATAAAAAATAGTTTATACACCTTAATTGAGCCAATCTGTGATATTCTCCCTATATCGTTTCTTAGTAAATCAACAATCATGACATTTTCTGCACGATCTTTCGAAGAAGTTTGCAATGTTTTATAATACTGTTGATCTTCAGCTTCCGTTTTTCCTCTAGGCATTGTCCCTTTCATCGGTTTGCTTATGATAACGTTATCGACATTGTTAAATTGTCCTTTTTGAAAAAATAATTCTGGTGAGATAGATGCTACTTGGATTTCATCTGTTTGTAATAACGCAGTATAATTACCATTACTAAATTGAGTTAATCGTTCATATAAAGTACTAATAGGATAATAAATGTTATCCGTTAAGCGCGCCGTATAGTTCACTTGATACGTTTCGCCTTCAACAATTGCTTGTTGGACACGTTTAATATTAGTCATCATAACCTCAGAAGATTCAACAAATGAAAAATGATGCTTTGATACATAAGAAGTTTGATGTTCATATGTTGAATTTATGCTTTCCGCTTTTTCAAAACTATAAGCTACTGCATAAATATCATCTTTAGCTAATGAATGTGTACACATAACATGATTAAAATACTTTGCCGCTTCGTAACTTAAATATAACGAGACATATCTACCTTGTCGTTGCTGCGCTTGTGCAAAGTGTATCACTTCTCCCACATCAGCCAACTTAGTAGCAACATACTTCTTTATAAATCCCTTTAATTGAATATGGTATTGCTTATATTCATTTTCAGTTAAATAGTAGCGATAATTATATTCTATTCTCACAGTAATCACCTACCTTCGATAAAAATAATTCAACTTGTCGATAACCGTATTCACTCAAAATAGATTCAGGATGATATTGCACACCAAAAACCGGAAATCTAATATGCTCAAATGCCATAATAATCGCTTCATCGTTTTTGGCTGTAATCTTTAAGCAATTTGGAAAAGTCGCTCCGTCAGCAATTAATGAATGATAACGCATTACATTGAAATTTTGAGGCAGTCCTTGAAAAATACCTTCATTGGTATGGCGTAACTGTGTAGTATGTCCGTGTACAGGATGATAGCCGTGAATGATATTTCCACCAAAATAAGACACGATACATTGAAATCCTAAACATACACCTAGTATAGGTACACGCTGATAAAATTGTTCTAACACTTCATTCAAGATAGGATAATCATCCGGATTACCCGGCCCAGGTGAAATAACAATTGCTTTTGGCTTCATATTAATGACGTCTTCTATCAGCAGATTATCAATACCAACAACTTGAACTGTTAGTTTCGTTTGAGTCTTAATATAGTCTATTAAATTATATGTAAATGAATCATTATTATCTATGACTAGAATCATTGTATACTCCGTTCTAAATGTGTTTTATTTTTATAATATGTATTGGATGTAGCTAAAACTTTAAAAGCATTGTCATTATCCTGACCTTGATTTTAACTAATATATGGTATATTCTATTCATCGTACATAAATGAATATCAGAGGTTCCTAGCTGAAACCCTCTATAAAAAACTAGACATTGAAATTTCAAACATTCGTTGGTAAACCTTTAATATATATTATAGGAGCAACCCATTTCTTTTGTCTATCTTTTATGGAGATAGGCTTTTTTTATTTTATAAATTAAAAACGGGCTTATCAATGCCATTAACCTCTTTATTAATATTATTAATGATAGGAGCAATTACAAAATGGAAAGTGTATTAAATAATGAAAAAGCCATCGTTGTCTTTAGTGGTGGTCAAGACAGTACAACATGTCTCTTTTATGCAAAAAAACATTTCAAAGAAGTTGAACTCGTAACGTTTAATTATGGCCAAAGACATGATACTGAAATTGAAGTCGCAAAACAAATTGCACAAGATCAAGGAATGAAACATCACGTTTTAGATATGTCATTATTATCACAACTTACTCCAAACGCATTAACACAACATGATATGGAAATTACTAATAATGAAGATGGTATACCTAATACATTTGTTCCAGCTAGAAATTTACTTTTCTTGTCGTTTGCAGGCGCTCTAGCTTATCAAATTGGGGCTAAGCATATTATTACAGGCGTATGTGAAACAGACTTTTCAGGCTACCCAGACTGTCGCGATAGTTTTATAAAATCAATGAACGTAACATTAAGCCTAGCTATGGACAAAGATTTTGTCATTCATACTCCTTTAATGTGGTTAAACAAAGCAGAAACGTGGAAATTAAGTGATGAACTCGAAGTTTTAGATTATATTCGTACAAAAACATTAACATGCTATAACGGTATCATTGGGGATGGCTGTGGTGAATGTCCAGCTTGTCATTTACGTCAACGTGGACTAAATCAATATCTTGAAAGTAAAGGAGCGCTTTAAAATGTTACAACAAATCTATCCTAGTACAACGCATCCATATCAATTCGAATTAAATAAAGATTTTAATTTTTCGGCTGCACATCACATTCCATGTGAAGAAGCAGGTATTTGTCAAAATGTCCATGGTCATACTTACTTTGTTAATTTAACAATTGTCGGTGATAAACTAGATGACACTGGCTTCTTAGTGAACTTTAGCCATTTGAAAAAGATGATACACGGTAAATTTGACCATCAACTGTTAAATAACTTACCTGCTTTTAAAAACAAAATCCCTTCAACTGAAATCGTAGCGGAAACAATTTATCAAATTGTTAAAGAAAATTTGGCATCGCTCGAACACCAACCAAAATGTATTCAAGTATTTGTAAGAGAAACACCAACAAGTTATGTCGTATTTAGACCAAAGGAACAGGTGTAACTAATGGCTAAAATTCCTGTACTCGAAATATTCGGTCCAACCATTCAGGGTGAAGGTCGAGTAATCGGTAGAAAAACGATGTTTGTGAGAACAGCTGGATGTGATTATCGCTGTAGCTGGTGTGATTCTGCATTTACATGGGATGGTAGTGCTAAAGGCGATATAAAACTCATGACCGCTGAAGAAATTTATGATGAATTAAAACGAATTGGTGGCGATTTATTTAACCACGTTACAATTTCTGGTGGTAACCCAGCATTAATTAAAGGTATCCAAGAGTTAGTTGACTTATTTCAAGATAAAGGTATTTTCAGCGCACTGGAGACACAAGGCAGTAAATTCCAACCTTGGATGACACAAATTGATGATTTAACGATTAGTCCAAAACCACCAAGTTCAACTATGACACCTGATTTAAAAAAGTTAGATGAAGTGATTACACAATGCGTACCTTCCTCATTAAACTTAAAAGTAGTTGTATTCGACGATAAAGATTATGATTTTGCCAAAATGATACACCACCGTTATCCAGATATTCCCTTCTATTTACAAGTTGGTAACCCATATTTATCAGACAGCATAGATAATCATACCGAAAAGTTGTTAGAACGCTACGAGCAGTTGGTGGATTTAGTTATGCAAAGTAATGATATGAATCACGTTTATGTGTTACCACAACTTCATACATTACTTTGGAGTAATAAAAAAGGTGTATAAAGGATAACTTATTTTACTTTTTACAAGTCGTATCTAATGAATAACAATATATTAATTGATATAATAGTTGATTGAAGTATAACGAACAGGAGTCCATCATGATTGTATATATATTAATTAATATTGCTATCGTCGTACTTATAACTGGATTCAATTTATATAGGCATCAAATGCAACATTTATCATTAAGTGCAATGTTGTTATCTATTACGATAAACGCCTTTATAAATACATTCATAATTGATAAATATAACTTTATTACTCTGTGTACTATAACGATGTTTATCATTTGGACGATACTACAGTTTTACATTGATAAAAAATTAAAACCTGTATACATTACAGACCAAAAATTTATTGCTATCATATTAACGATTGTTGTCAGTTTAACGCAACGTGTTACCGACTTTTCAAGTACACAATCAATATATATGTCTATTCCATTTTTAGCCCCTGCCATTTTCATCATTGGTGGTATTATGTTGTTTATTTCAACATTTAA
>OFLS01000387.1_pt1 | contig 14684 bp, 17 predicted proteins | sample 1540891 | NCBI WGS metagenome assembly OFLS01 (sample SAMEA4413038, study PRJEB24355) | metagenome | biome: human; feature: gut; material: faeces | place: United Kingdom | collected 2010
AAACGGGCGTAAACCTTACGCCTGACCACCGTTCCGCCGACCAGACTCTGCAGGTCTTCCGCCATCCCGGTGACCATACCGTACAGGTTAGAAACCGTCAGCGTGGGGCGCGTACTGGTGCCTTTGCCATTCAGTTCAAAACCGCTCCCCTGAATGGGATACGCCTGATACTGTCGCCCCTGCCAGGTGACCGGCTCACCTTTTTCGTTCTGCTCATTACAGAAAAAATAACGTTCACCACCGACCTCTGTCAGATCGATTTCCCAGAGCACCACCTGGGCTGACTGAGTGAGGCGTGTCGTCTCATGATGTGTTTCCTGTGGAATATCCTGCATCAGAGCCTCCTATGCCACGACCTGTTCAAAATCTGCCGTTATGGTTACCCACAGCGCCCCCACGCTTGCCGACCATTTACGACAAACCACCCTAATCGGTTTCCAGTCATAAGGTGGCGTCCACTGAAATGCGCGGACGCCACCGTGCTGTTCCAGAAAGGCTTTTAAAGATGGGTGTTCACATTTACGAACACGTATCGTCACGCTGTAAGTCGACAACTGGTTATTCAGTCCCGCCGCACGACGCTGTTCATAACCATCGCCCAGCTTCACTGTCACCACTTTCGGCTCTGATACCACATTCATATCCGGGCGCACTTTCCAGTGAAACGTCTCCATTACCGATATGCTCCACTTAACCGACCACCATCACGGGCCTGCTGTTGCATAAAGTCCGCTGCCGCTTTTTTCCCAAGGTCATAAACCACCTTCAGGGCAGCCGGACCTATCTGCCCGTTCGTGCCATCGTTATTGATCTCGATGTTGTACTGCGGGGCAAACATCGCCATACCTGAACCACCAATGTCCGCCACAACCCCCAGCTTACCGTCAGCACCACGACGCAGTGGCAGAATGGCTTCAGGTCCAGCTTCCCCCATCACACCCGCGCCTTTTGCAAAAGCAAAAAACGTCGGACGGTTAACCACCGTGCCACTGTAACGACTCAAATCAGCAGACTGATAAATCCCCCCATTGGCATTCAGGGAAAGGCTGCTGAGATCAAATCCCAGTACACTGCCAATCCCTTTTATCGATTTCATCACGGTTGCCTGCGCCAGGATTTTCGCCATATCTGACAGCACCGAAGAGGTGAAGGATTTGAAGTTGAGTTTGCCGGTAGTGACAAAAGTTGCCAGGCCATTTCCCATGTTGCTGAAGGCTGACGAGAACACCTGTTCTGCTGTTCCTGCCGTATTGTCTGCATCCACGGTAAAATCCTGAAATGCACGCAGGACTCCGTTTTTCCAGTTACCCTGCACAACTTCAAGCTGTTGCCAGTAACGGCGATTCTCATTCAGTTGTCGGTTCAGGCTCTCCGTCAGCGCCTGCTCGGACTTTCTGTAGTCATCCGTGTTATATGTCCCTTTCTGCTCACTATCCCGCCTCAACTGCTCCAGCTGTTGCTGGTATTTCTGGCGAAGACTCAGTTGTACCTGATATCGCTGCCGCTGCTGATCACCCATACCCACCGTGGCGATATCCAGGTCATGTTGCTGACGCTGAGCGCGCTCTTCTTCAGCCAGTTGACTGGTCAGCTGAATTGTTTTTTTCTTCAGCTCGTTGAGTGCCGTCTGTTTCTGAAGCTCCTGCTGTTTTACATCCAGCAGCGTCAGTGCCTGAATCAGTTCATCTTTACGGGCCAGCACACTCTTTTCATCTGCCGTCAGTTTTTTCCCGTCCAGGTCGCTGATGCGCTGCTGCAGAGCCAGAAGCTGTTTATGCGCTTCTGTCATCCTTTCCGTGGCAATGCCTGCTGACTGTCTGGCAGCAGCAATCTGTCCTTCCACCTGTGCCTGTTGCTGACTGTACTGCAGCAATAACCGGGTGGCCTCATCATTACGGGTTTCGCGTGTTTTTTTCTTACCGGATGCCAGGGCTTTCTCGTAACGTTCATTTTCACGTTGTATCGCCGCATCCCTGACAGCCTGGTCGGCGTACTGCATGGCATTAATACGCGCAATTTCACGCAGATGTCGTGCTGCTTCCGTTTCATTCATCCGGTTCAGTGCAGCATTTTCAGCATTACGGCGTTTCTGTTGCTCCTGATAATTCCGCTCTGCCTGCTCTTTTGCATCCTGCAAATCCTTCTGGCGTTTTTTCTCCTGAAGCTCGTTAAGACGCTGCTGATCGTACTCAACCTGAGAAGATGATGCCATCCAGGGGAGTCTTTTCGCCCGCGACACTTTCTCCTGTAAAGCGGCAATCTGTTCATCCAGCGAGTCTTCACGACCAATATTCATGGCCGCATCCCAGAACTGCTTCCACCAGTCAGACAAAGTTTGCAGCGTGCTACCCAGCGCATTGAGGTTATTATCAATATCCGCAGTACGACGATCGGTTTCCTCTGCCAGTGCAGACATGGCTATCCGTGCCGCATCACTGGACCGCCCCTGCTCCCCAAGGACGCGTATCTGCTCAAGCTGAGTGGCAGTAAGAAAATGCAGCTCATTGTCCAGAGCCTTCGCGGCATTTACAGGATCATCCTTCAGCCGCTTAAACTGACTTATGGTATCGCTGACCGACTGGCCAACCGATCGCTCCATCTGTGCGGCAGCTCTCGCCACCATACCGATATCGTTTCCACGAAATGCACCACTCCCCACCACCTGAGCCAGCGCACCGGCTGCAGCATGTTGCGTGATACCATTCCCGGAAATAGCACGACTGAGCGTCCACAGTTGCCCGGCAGTGACTCCGGCATAATGCCCCGTCAGCGACAGCTGGCGGTTAAATTCTTCCCCCTCCTTCTGACCGTCATACCAGGCTTTACCCAGACCATAGACAGCCGCGGCAATACCGCCAATAACCCCGCCAAGCATCATGCCTTTCGGTGACATCAATGTGTCTATCCACCCGGCACGGTTAGCCAGCGTTATTCCGGATCCCCTCAGCGCACCTAAATTTCCGCGGGCCAGTTCACCTATCAGAACGCCTATCTCCTGACGGGCCGCTGCACTTTTCAGCCCCAGCGAATGCGTGGCTTTTCCTGCCTGCTCCATTTTGCGGATATACACTTCTGCAGCACTGCTTACCCCCAGTTGGGCAGCCTTAGCACGAAGCAACTCAGAAGAAGAAAGATTCTGGCGGGTTGCCTGCTCTTTAAGCTGACGGATAAACGCCACTTTCTGTCGGGTAGCCTCTTCCTCAGCCTGTGTAAGAACACGGGTTTTCGCCGTAACCTCAGAAATCAGCGCCAGATAATCCTGCTGACCAATCCCGCCACTGTTTCTGGCCTGTCGGATCTGCTGCTGAATACGCTGTAATTCCTGCAGACCCGCACTGGCCTGGTTCACACTGTCAATCTGACGATAAAACGCAGCAGCCGCTTTATCCTGAGCCTCCGCCAGAGCCATGGCCTGCGCCTGTTCCTCGCGCATTTTCTGGCTCAGCGCCTCCATGCGCTGGCGGGTTTTCTCCACCTCGCGGGCCATGCGTTCATGAGCCTGTGCGTTCTTCTCCACCGTCTGCGCATGGACGGATGCGGCTGTTGCAGCCGAAGAAGCCGCCTGCGTTGTCTGCCGGGCGGCCTGAGTCTGACGCTCCATAAAACGCTGCATACGGGCAGAAGACCGTTCTGCATCGCTGGCTGCACCATTCAGAAGGTTTTTGATACGGGGAATTTCATTTTTAAACTCTGCCGCATCAATCCCCAAATCAATGACCAGGTTGGCTATCTGGTCCATAACGCACACCTCCGGAAATACCTTCCCCAAGATGCATCAGTTCTTCGTCCGTTCGCTCCGGTATCCCGTTCTCTTCCGGTAAAAGGCTGAAATCAGCCACCGCAGCATCACTGCTGCCGGACACCATTCTCACGATCAATGCCTTCAGCGAGGCAAACTGCGCATCCATCCACACATCACTGAAGCTCTGCATCCGGAAATAATCGCCCCACTCACCAAGCTCAGTGGCCGACATTTCCGACAGCATCCGCCGCCAGTCTGCCCGCCGGAACTCCCGGGCAAGCCGCATGACAAACTGCATTTCCCGCGTCAGGACTTTTCCGGCGCCAGCGCCTCATGCTCATCATCCCCGGCATTATCAATGGCCCCCATACCGCTCAGCGACAGAACCATCTCCGCCCCCGCACCCAGGGCATCATACGACCATGTTGTAATAACGGATGCGCAAAGCGTCTCTACATCCTTAGACTGATCCGCATTCCACAGTGAGCGGGAAACCAGCCAGGCATTGATATCCATCCCCATCCGCAGAAAAGCAATCTGTCGTTCAGCCTCCGGCAGTTCTCCCTCACCGGCATCAAACTTTGCCGTTCGCTGCTGAACAAACGCCAGATATTCAATTCTCTGCAGCCCGGACAGCTCACTGAGCACCACGGACTGTTTTTCATAATTAAACGTGCCCTGTTTCAGAAACATCATATTCTCCACCTGCAAAAAACCCCGGATAACCGGGGCAAATGATGAGTATCATCCTGTTAACCTGCGGCGCTGACAGCCACCGTAGCCACTGCCACAAAATCGCCGTCAGAAGTCATGCCCACAATGCTGACGCTGCCCTGCTTCACGCCTTTCACCGTGGCCACAAGTCCGTTCAGGGTCACAGAGGCTGTCTGTGGATCTGTCGAATGCACACTGATCGCTTTGTCACTGGCTCCGTCAGGTTTTACTGTAAAGGTCAGCGTGGTGGTTGCTCCCACTTTTACACTGGCAGACGCCGGTGATACTGTCAGCCCGGTAACGCCCACAGTTTCAGTGCCCTCCTCTGCCAGATATGGACGCCCCACACCGCTGATTTTCACGGTGCGAGTCATCACGTCTTTTGAGGCAATGGTTTTACCCAGTGAACTCAGCCAGCCACGGAAAACATCAACAGTACCGTTGGGATATTTGATACGAAACGCGCAGACTTCACCGGAGTCGAACAACTGAACCAGTTTTTTCTGCCCGCTGTCACCCGGACGCCAGGCCAGCGTCGCCGAAGTATCACCGACGGATTTCTGCCCCTGGGTTGTCGTTTTCCAGTCTGCATCTTCATCATCGAGATAAGTGTCATCTTCTGCATCAGCGGTCATTTCGCCAGGTTGCAGATCCTTCACCATCGCAAGACGCAGCCAGTCAGTGTCCGATAAAGGGTTCGCAAACGCATCGCCCTTGCCGGTGTACATCCAGAACGTCGTTCCCGCACCTTTCGTTTTTGCCAGTGGATTTGGTGTGGTCATTGCCACCTCCTTAATTCGTGTACGTGATCTGGTACGTGATTTCCGCCATCGCCCAGGTGGCCATCTCATTATCACGTTGATAGTTAAAACCGAGTGGGATCAGGGTGTCGATGAGTCCGGAAAGTGCCGGTACATCATTCAGGGCCGGGAAAATGGTGCTCTCCATCCACATATCCAGCTCTGAATCCGGTGCCTGTGCCCGGATGAAGACAGCAATATGCAGAACAGCCTGCCAGTCATCTTCATCCGTCATTTTTCCGGTGTACTGAGCATCACTCAGCCACACCGCCACGGCAGGCAGTTCCTGCGCATCAATAAATGCCGGAAGCCCGTCAAAAAACGTGGCGCTGTCTCCACACTGTTCCCGAAGGCGTGCCAGTACGACCTGGCGGATTTGTGTATGTCGGTTCATCGGGTCAGCCATAACCTCAGTTGTTGTTTCAGTGCATACCCCAGCTGTTTCGGCATTTCCGCAGCAATGATGCGGTCGCGGGCATCTTCAAATGCCTGTGTCAGCGGTCCGGACAGCGGGATTTTCACTACATCAATGGGGTAACGATTTTTGCCATCAATACGCCGCATCACATGCCAGCGACCATTCGCCAGTTGCTGAATAAACGCATCCCGGAAAAGATATTTACCCACCTTCAGCACACTGCCACGGTACTGCAGTTTTCCACCACGCCGGGCCAGTCTGACCCGGGCTGTCCCCAGCTTAATGGCGGGCAGATTGCCCCGGTTAACGCGGATCCTGGCCGTCATTTTTCCTGACGGACTGGCTTTAAACACCCGGACACGTTGACGTACCAGTTTCAGGGGGATCCCTTTCACCTGGTTATCTCCCGCAACGGTATTCCCGGCAACCTGCCGGGTGGCAACCGAGACCGCTTTCTGTGCCACACGGTTTATCGCCCATGCGCTGGCCTGTGGCACCATACGGGTATCAAGGCTGTTCAGATTGCGGATGGCATTCTCAAGCCCCTTCATCCCACACCTCTTTACTCAATAAAGATCATTGGCTTACCGTTAAAGCGTTCATGCCGTGTGACCGTCCATTGTTGTCCGTCATAAACAACGCGATCCCCGCGACGTGGGCGGTATCCCGAAGAAAACACCACCAGAGATACCGCAGGTCCGGACAGAGCATTCAGCTCTGCCAGTATTTCTCCCGGGATCACAGTCATATCGACATCATTAATCGAGGCTGTCTTTCCCATCTTTCTGACCGTGATCGCATCCATACGCGCTGCCAGCCGGGAAAAGGGATCAGACATTGAGTTTTACCGGCACTTCTTCTGCACTGGTTCCGGCATCTGCCCAGACAACCCCGACCAGCGGATCAGAGCCGCTGTTAGTCAGCTGAACTTTTCCGGACTTCAGATAAACCTTCTTACCCGTTTTCATATCATCCGTTTTCAGCTTAGGCAGCATAAACACACCTTCGGTCAGGCCGTCGCCTGTTTCACCCTGTGGAATATCGGTCAGTGCCACCGCAAAAACATCACCCACCTGCACCAGATCTCCGCTGCTGATGGCTGCACTGGCAACAATCGCCACCGTTTTTCCTTCTTCTACAAAATTCTTTGCCATAACTGTCTCCGCACAGCCCCGTACAGGGGCTGATTTCAGGTACAAAAAAAGCCCTTACGGGCCATCAGAATTGTTGTCTGCGACGTTTACGCCGTACATTTCACCAGACCGCGGTGATCAACTGGCGCGACACCGGCGTCAATACGCACTTTCGTTGTCACGCCATCCACACTGAAGCCCTCCATCTGATCAATATATGGCGTATCCACACCGTTGAGATAAGCCACTTCAATCGTATCGGAGCCTTTTGACGCAGCCAGGTAGAAGGTGGTCTGGCTGTTATCATCAAGACGAGGCTCTGCAATAACGGTCGCAAAATCTTTCACCGGGTTAATAATACCGGCGTTAATGTCAGCCCCCTTGACACTTGAGGAGCGAATGACCTGGTTAGCAACAGACTCCATCGCCGTCGGTACCAGTACGAACGCAGGACGAATATTCAGATGACGCTCCCCCTCTTTCTGAACGCGCATCAACTGGCGGGCTTTATCCAGCGATGCCACGTCCATTGCAGCGCTCTCCAGTACGTTTGCATGTTTCGCTTTATCGAACAGACTTACATTATCTGTGGAGATTTTCGGGTTAGACGTCAGAATGGCATAAACCAGATCGGCAATAGTGGATTTCGCCGCACGGCCCAGTTTCATCGGGACATCGGTCAGCATATTCAGATCATCATTGATAATGGCCTGACGGGTGATACTGAACAGCTCGCCATAGGTCGCCAGTGCAATAGTGGCCTGTTTATCTCCGGTGGTGACGTATTTATATTCCGCCCCTTCACGCACCTGACGCAGAGCACTGAAGCCCCCCATACCCACACGATGGGCAATTTTAAAATCAGACAACTGACCTTTCCGCGTCCACTGTTCATAGGTTTCAGGGGCATCTTCCCAGCCCTGCAGAATGGCTTTGTTCGCAACATCCAGCAGAATATTACCGAAGTCAGACGTACTGTGTGTGAACGCCGCACCGACCATCTGCATCGGGTTATAACCGGAAACCCCAATACCCCGTTCAGTCAGTGACATACGGGCATATTCACGCAGGGTCATCCCGTTGTAGACATTATCACGTTCGGTTTTTTCAAATCCGGCACGCGCCATCAGCGCCTGGCGGATCCCGTCCCCCACAAAATTACCGTTACCGGCATAAATATGAGCCGGGGTATTTTTATTGGATGGCGTGGACTCGCGCCCCATCTCGTTCAACAGCTTTTCGCGGGCCCGCTCCAGCGAACATTCAGGATCGGCAAGACACTGAGCCTGCAGCGTCTGATAACGCCCGCCAAACATGGCAAACAGATCATTAATACCGTTTACACGCGCTTTTTGCTCTGCCAGTACCTGCGCACGGATACTGTTTTCATCCACCACGGGTGCTGCTGCCTGCACTGGCGTCCGGGAGGCTGCAGGTTCATCATCCTGTACGCGTGGAGCACTGTTGCGTGGCGGAGTAATCATGTTTCGAATGGATTCCGGCATCTTTTTAAATTCCTCTGTACGTTTTGACTGAATACATGCCATTGCCTTAACGGCTGGCGTTACCTGATCAGCAAATCCATGTGCCAGACATTCGGCACCGGACATCCAGGTCTCATCCGCCAGCATGGCAGCAATTTCATCGGTGGTTTTCCCGGTTTTCTGTGCATAAGCGGGTAACAGAACCGCCTCAACCTTATCGAGCAGGTCGGCATAGGTGCGCATGTCCTCCGCATCACCGCCCGTAAAGCCAAATGGTTTATGAATCATCATGAAGGTGTTTTCCGGCATAATGACCGGGTTTCCCACCATCGCAATGACCGACGCCATTGACGCCGCCACACCGTCGACATAAACGGTAATGGACGCACCATGTGTTTTCAGCGCATTAAAAATGGCGATGCCTTCAAAGACATCGCCACCCGGTGAATTAATATGGAGATTAATGTGGGTGATATCGCCCAGTGCATTCAGATCACTGATAAACTGCTTCGCTGTAACACCCCAGAAACCAATCTCGTCATAAATATAAATATCCGCGTCACTCTGGTGACCAGCCTGCATCCTGAACCAGGAATTATTCTTCGAACTGGTCGTCGGTATGCTGCGGCTCCTGTCGTTTCGTTGCGGCACTGCTGCCTCCTTTATCACTGGCTGGATCGGTATCAAATACCAGATCCAGCTTGCGGTTTTCATCAATTTCGGCCTTGCGCCGACGTTTGACATCATCCGGATTACGACCACCTGCACGTACCCAGTCTGATTCTGTCGCCGCTCCACCACGAATCTGGATTTTCCAGGCCTCAGCCTCCTTAACAGGGTCAATCCACGGCATCACCGGTCCGGAATACACCGCGGTATACAGTGAAGAACGGTCAAGATCGCGGGGTAGCCTGATAACACCGGATGCCACAGCCTGTTTCAGCCAGGCACGATACATCGGGCGGGTGACGGCACCAATAAACCAGTCCTGCAGGATCAGGTAGCCATCAGTAGACTCAACCAGTTCCTGACGCTGGGCGCTGTAAGTACCGTTATAGTTGCGTGCCGTACTGGAAAAACTCAGACGACTGCCCGCCGCCACGGCACGCAACTGACCATTACGAAAAGTTTCAAGGTTAGGATTGGGACGATCCGACTTCACCATTCCGATTTCTTCGCCGGGTTTCAGATCGTCGTAAATAATGCCTGGCTGAATGGTAAGCTCGCGTTCCTTATCCTTGCTGCCATTACCATCCGGTTCATAGCTCTGCCCGTCGCCTTTCCGGATGTACATCCCCAGAGCAGCGGCGATCCTCGCTGCAGTCAGCTCAGAATCTTCATACTCTTTCAGGGCACTGAGGCGGATCAGCACACCGGACAACAAAGACGTCCCGCGCATCTGGTGCAGACGGCGAACAAATTTAAGATGCAGCATTCGCTCTGCATCCACTTCTTTGGTTTCCATCTGCCGTCCGGATACGGGACGGCTTTTATACACCAGATATTTTTCGGGACGCCCCCAGTCATCAACAAACACGCCCTGATTCAGCCTGTTGCTCTCATCACTGGTCATGGGAATAAAGTCCGGCTCGAGCGCCTCCAGCCAGAAATGAACACCGGCAGAAGGCGTCAGGCTGTTTATGCGCCCGGAAACCATCTGGGCAAACACCTCACCATCGCGCAGCCAGGTACGCAGCATCAGACGTTCCAGCATCGGACGGGTAAACTGCCCGGTGACTTCCGGGCTGACAGACCATTCACTCCATCGGGTGCGAATCTCCGCAGCCAGGTCACGGGCAATGGCCCCATTGCGTAATACCGGATGTGGCTCGACAATAATCCCGTTTTTCCCCACCACCCGTTCTTCCAGCTTGTCAAATACACCAATAACCAGATCGTGGTTGTTATCAAGGTAACGGGCCTGCTCACGTAACGACACGGCCCCGTACTGGCTTAACTGGTCGGCAGTTCGGTTTTCCCGCCGGGCTTTGTGTGTCCGCGTCGTTTTTACGGCCTCATAAGCCTGGATCACCGCACGGGAACGCAGCCTTGCCGCTTTCCATCCTGGTGAAAAAACGCCAATCACATCATCAAGAATTGCCATCAGAACCTCGCCAGCCGGTACCCGGGATGCCCCCGTCGTCGTGTAATCAGAGCCGCAAGGCGGCGCTCCCACTCCTGCCGTCCCTGCCGGATCTCAGATAAGTTTTCCATGGTCATCTGCTGACCATTAAAGGTGACGGATTTTCCGTCCAGCACCGCCATTTCAGCTTCCGTATAACGCTGAATCATGGCTTCGATATCATTCTGGTTCATAACCATCCTCCGGAAGTCAGCCAGGGGTTAACATCGTCAGTTACTGTTTTCTTCCGTTTTTGTTTTTTAACAGGCGTGGATACCGGTTCCGGTGTGGGTGACGGTTCGGTACTGTCCGGGACACACTCCAGCCAGGTTTCCCGGCTCGCCCACTCCGGTGCATCCGGCCAGCGGATCTTTTCGTATCCATGCAGAATGACCAGAGCCTCGGCATACACCATCAGGTCAAAAGCTTCGTTGGCACCGCGACCCGGCTTACTCCATTTCCCGTCACTGCTCCGCTCTTCATACGTCAGTTCGTCGTAAAACCAGCTCCCCAGCCAGTCAGGGAAATGCACATAGCCGGGACCTGGCGAGTCACGCCATAACGCGTTATTCACCCGGTCTTTCAGGGCATCCGTCTGAAGAAGCCAGAGCGGCACATCACCTGCGGCCTGCGCCCGTCGGCCCGTTCGTCCGGTGTTATCAGGGAATGTACGGGTGATCAGTTTTGCGCGCCGGATGCTGTCGCCCTTAAACAGGTAAATACGTTTACCAAGGCCATCACGACGGCAACGACGCCAGAATTTATAGGCATTATCAGTGACCCCGTCTTCACCGCCGGAGTCCACCGCCATTGCCATCAGTCGCATTTGTTGAGAAGGATTGGAGGCCAGCGGCCAGCTTTTATGAAAAACATCCGTCAGCAGGACATCCCAGTCTTCCGGATAGCTGGCCGGATCAATTCGCTGGCTCTCCCCGTCGCTGTCACCGCGCAATGACTGCGTGATGTTGTAACGATCAATAATCCAGCGTTCGCCACGGCTGCCATAGCCCGTTACCTGAACCACAAAACGGCGATGACGTCCCGCCTGCACATCCACTGTCGCCACAAGGAAATTAACGCCATCCGGCACACTGCGGGAAAGAACTGGCTCTGCCCGCTGCTCAAGCAGTTCACTTTTTCGTTGCTCCATGCTGGCGCGGGGAAGATAAGGTAATCCCCAGTCGGTATTGATAACCGTCTTGAGTGTTTCTTCACTTCCGGTTGTCTCGTATTCCTGTTCTGCAGTAAGCAGTTTGTAAACGAGTTGCGAGAGTGTCTGGTAAGCAGCTGCCGGACCCTCCATCCAGAATGACGCAATACGTGAGCGTCGGGGATCACCATAACGACTGCCATCCGCATTGATGGATTCACCATCCCGCAACCAGACCCCACGTCCGTTCAGCTCACGTTTTTGTTCAGGCATAATCCGTCCTGAACAGGAAGGACACTGAATATAAGCCGCCTCACTTGCCAGCACGGGATCGGCAATATCACGGAAACCAGCAACCACATCGCCGCAGGGCTGAAAATACTCACCACAGTGTGGACAGGGCCAGTACCAGCGACGGCGATCACCACGGTTATAGAGCGACAGGATCCCCGTGGTTGGTGGAGCCTCATGCGGTGAAGTCCGTCGCCATTTCACATCCTTCACATCCCTGCCGGGGGAACTCTCCACCAGCGTCATACCGCTGGACATAAATGTGGTGGTACGTTTTGAGGCAAGAGAGAAGGCATCCCCCTCGCCATCAATATCTTCCGGAAAACGGTCATAATCCGTCAGCGCGACGCATTTATAATCTGATGAGGACATGATATTGACTGACGGCCAGCCGATTTTCAGGTAGTTGCCAGCAAGGAATGTTCTGTCATAAACGTTGTTGTCATTTTTGTTCGGACTCAGGCGACTGACCACTTCCGGGCTGACGCGAAACGTTCTGGCGAGTCGTTTTTTGGAGTGTTCGCGGGCTTTTTCCTCCGTCATCTGAATGATCAGCATATCAGCAGGATCGCAAATCACGTTGTAAATCACCCAGCCGTCAATCAGGCCGATAGTCTTGCCGGTTCGTGCCGGGCCAACAAATATCACTGCGTCGTATTCACGCGAGGCCAGGCAGTTCATCGGCTCAATAACATACGGTGCCACCAGCGGATCCCACGGGACTGAGTTCCCTGCCCCCATGGGCACCCGCATATACTGAGCAACGGCATCAGCAACCCGCATTCGTCTCGGTGCGCGAAGGATATAACCTGAATCGGTTCGTGCTGCCTTTGCGGTTTCCTGATTCAGCATTACTCCTCCTGCTGTAATTCCTCCTCATCATCCGCACCTGCTTCAGTCACCCGCAGGGCTATCTGATCGCGCAGATCATCAATAATGGACTGAACACGGCTCACAGCGGCAGGCTGCAGGCCGCAGTCACGTTCCAGAATATCCGGTAATGTCTCCAGCACCTGCACGACCGCTTTTGCCCAGATGGCAAACTCCCGTCTGACATCACTGGCCGGAATGAGTTGTGCCGTTTCCTGTTCGAACTTAAGACGCTCACGTTCAGACTGATACCAGGCTTTGCGTTCATGTGGATCCATTTCGCCCTCAGCAACCGGCGGTGGTAACCCCATAAATTCAGTCAGAATATCGGTCAACCGGTATAGCTTGAGTTTGTCATGTCCACCAGCGGGACGAATGTTTTTCAGTCTTGCCACGACAGTCTGGCGGTGCAGACCAGATAAAGCCGCCAGTTGATTAATATTCAGCACCAGGTTTTTCAACTCATGATCCATATTTCCTCCGGAGAGCTTTAAACATGCATCGTGCGAACAACTTTAAGAAAACGCGTTCGATGTCGAACAAAAACCGCTCAATTCGACATACAAAAAACAAATAACCATTAATAATCAATAATATGCAAGGATGATGGTGGCCGATAAAAATGCAAAAACTAGCCTTTTTCCGCGACGCTCCCGCCCCGTGGCAGGCCACCCCACCGGGAGGACCCGTCAATGATGAGAGTAATTCTCGTTAGTTATGTACCTTTCCAAGGTAACTACAAATCACAAAGTGAATATTATTTTCGATGTATTTGCGGAGGACGTTAAAGATGAGAAGTGACTTCAAGTACTCTAAATGCCGCGTAAAACTTTTCAATCAAAATAAGAGGTTTTTTTATGAAAAAACAAGATATTATCCCTTATATGTTAAAAGTAATGAATGAAAAAGGAAAAGTTGCTTTCCAGCCAGCATGGTTCCCTGAGAACGATAATCATGAAGAAACTTTCGATTCTCTTTGCGAGTTATACCGTGAAGGAAAAATCACAATGGAAGGAGGTTATTACTTCGATCTAATTTTTATCCTGTAATCTGACTATCAAAAGTATTATCGCAGGCACTCAGTGAATGCCTGCGGTAATGCCGTTCGTGATAAGCGAGGTTAACAAACCATTATCAAGCCCATCCGTAGATAGGCTTTGTAATGAACTGGCTCTTATCTCAACGCAGCCCCTTACCGCGCGCCAGATGTTTAACCTCAAGCATCAGCAATGAGATGTTTAATCTGGATTCACTCCAGAAGTGATCACCATCCTGTCTACAGAGCCAGATGTGAAGGATGATGAGTAAAATTATCGCTATCATCGAAGGCATTGCGTCCTGATGTATTCCTGAAGCGTTCTCAGTGCTGTTTGGTCGCGGATAATTCCGTCCCGGATACCGAGAACGTTTCGTCCAGCAACTGGAGAGAGTTCGACGGTGGCATCATTGCCCATGCCGGAGGCGCTGGAGGTTTCGGCTGAGGATGGCACAGGGCATTTTCCTTTGACGAACACCCGACCACCATTATCAAGCTTGCGCCGAAGAGCATCATTTTCAGCTTTCGCATCAGCTAACTCCTTCGTGTATTTAGCATCGAGTGCATCAGCAGAACGCTGGCGCTGCTGCATGTCAGTAATGGTGGCGGTCGCCTGCTTCAGCTCTCTGACTTTTTTATCTCGCTGTTCTTTGTAGGCGATGGCGTTATCACGGTAATGATTGACCGCCCACGACAGGCAGACGATGATGCAGATAACCAGAGCGGAGATAATCGCGGTTACTCTGCTCATTGTTGCCCCCACAAACAGACTTCACGCTCAATCTCACGACGAGTCATCAGGCCTTTCCATTGCTTACCGCCAGCGTATATCCAGCGACGTAGCTGGTCACATGCGCCTTTGATATCGCCCTGGTTTATTTTGCGAAGAAGCGTCGATGTTCTGAAATTGCCAGCACCCACGTT
>OFLS01000401.1_pt1 | contig 14183 bp, 8 predicted proteins | sample 1540891 | NCBI WGS metagenome assembly OFLS01 (sample SAMEA4413038, study PRJEB24355) | metagenome | biome: human; feature: gut; material: faeces | place: United Kingdom | collected 2010
TTAAATTCTAAAGCTCATCTAGATATTCTCTTCATACTGTTTGTAAGTTTTATTATATTTTGATACAGCCCCTTTTTATAAAATAAGATTATAGGAGAATTTAAATTTATTTTCTCCCTATTTTCTTTATTTATCCTATATAAAAAATTTTATTTTATTATTTTTTCTAATTCTTCTTTAAATGCTTTTTTATTCCCATCAAAAACAACTAAGTTTATTCCCATTTCTTTAGCTCTTTTTGAAATAGATGATTTAATTGGAGGGTGTGTTGCTACTAATATTTTTATTACATTTTCTCCTCCTAATTGCTCAGAATAAACATTTAATTCATTTAAGGCAACTTCATCATATTTTTTTGAATCCTTACAAGAAACACAAATAAGCACTGAGTCCTTTATGGCAACAACATCTAGCTCATTTTTAACTCTAGATTCTTTATCATTCCAAAGAAATAATAAACCACTTTTTATATCATCAATGCTTTTTATTTCTTCAATAATATTTTTTGTTAAAACTTCAAGCCATGTTCCACTTTTAAAAATAAATCCTTTTATAAATTCATTTTGAAATGTTACCTTTAAACATTGCTCTAATTCTTTTACTTTTATTTGGCCATTTTTCTCTAAAAAGTTAAGTATTTTATCAAGAAGCATGACTTCTTCTCTGCTCAATAATTCCTTATCTATTTTTATGCTCCTAGGATTTGATTCATCATGGATAAAAACAGAATTATCACCTAACCTTATTTTATACTTTTTCCAAAGATCTAAATTACTAGCTATATAGTTAGTCATAGTCTCTATAATATTTATCTCTGAAATTTCTGTTGAATCCACAACAATAGAAGCCCCTATACTGTCTATGATGTCTTCTACATCCAAATCTACGAAATTACACTTTTCACATTGTACACTTTCTAAATTTAACTTTAAAAGTTCCTCTTTAGGTATATCAAGGAAGAATCCATCTATATTATGTTTTAATGCTAGGGTATACATTATTAAAATATCCTTTTTATCCCCTTGATTTAAACATATAGCTGTATTTTTACTTTTCATTCTCTTTATAATTTCTTCTATATATGAAATAGTATCCTTCCCTAATTTTTCATCACTAAAATTGCAATTAGGAAATTTATTTAAATAAAACTGTCTCAATGAATTTAAAACCTTTAATTCTTCATCCTTTTTATATAAATAAATTATCTCTTTAGGCTTTAACTTTTCAGCTAATAAAATACTTGATTCATTATGTTCATCTAAAATCGTAATTATAAAATCATAATTCATATTATCACCTTTAGCATATTATTTTATCTTATTTATAAGATAATCGGACTAAAATTCTTGATGAATTAAGCTCATTTTATAATTATTTTCACCTAAGTAAATTTTTTTATTCTAACTTAAATACACTATTATACCTAATTAAACTCTTCAACAATTTCTACAACTTCTATTTTTCCATCTATAATTGTTTCTATTAATTCATTTTCACAAAAATCATTATTCCAATAATTTTTAGCAAATTCAAATTGTTTCTTTATTGAAACTGTCTCAGTTTTTATATTGTATGAATTGCCATCAAAGGAATTGCCTATTGCCTTTAATTTTACTATTTGAAATGTAGGTCTACCAAAATAAATAAAACTTTTTGCCCATTTCTTAGCATCCTCTAAATTCCTTGATACATATAAACAGGCCATCCTTGAAGGAGCATCAATATTTTCTCTTCTTCTCTCAATTTCTAATATCAATTCTCTATATCCTTTTGTTGACCACTCTAAGTAATTGCTTAAGATCTCAGTATCCTCTTTATTTAAATTAAGTTTTCCATCCTTAATATTTTCTCTTACTATTTCAAGTGCTGTCTTTCCCTTTGAATTTCTAAAATCAAAATTTAAACTTCTCTCATATACTCCATTATGATTATCCTCATCAAAAATTATAACTTGTCCTAATTTCATAGGTTTTTCTGTAACAACATGATAAAAATATTGTTCCTCTTTTTTCATAACTCTCTCCTTTTGTATATTTTAATTTTTATATTTAACTTTATAAGTTATATACTTTTCAAAATATATCTTTTCTCCCTACCCTAGTTAAAATCTATAATTTATTATAACCCTATTATATTCTATAGTTAAAAAATTGCATAAAAATAAGGGTTACAAAAACTTGTAACCCTTGAAATTGGTGCGGCGAAGAGGATTCGAACCCCCGACCAATCGGTTCGTAGCCGACTACTCTATCCAGCTGAGCTACCACCGCATATTAACAGACTTATAATATCATATATTCATTAATAAATCAAGATATTCCATATTATTCCCAAAGCTTAAATTATTATTAAATATTTTATTTATGGGCAATTCTTATGTTATACGCCCTAGATATTTTTTACATTAAATATTATACTTATTTAGAATAACTCTATTAAGAAAAGGAGGAAAATTTATTTTGAAAAAATTTGTTATATTTACTGATTCGGCAGCTGATCTGCCAAAAAGCATGGTAAAAGATTTAGATATTAATTATTTAGGACTTATATGTAATATTAATAATACAGAATATATTGATAATATTGATAGCGAATTAACTCCAAAAGCTTTCTATAATAAATTAAGAGAAGGTATCATGCCATCAACAAGCCAAATAAACTCATTTAGATTTGTTGAAGCCTTTGAAGAATATGTTAAACAAGGGATCTCTATTTTATACTTAGCATTTTCATCAGCCTTAAGTGGAACATATAATAGTTCACTTATTGCTAGAGAGGAATTATTAGAAAAATATCCTGATGCTGATATAAAGATAATAGATACTAGAGCTGCCTGCTTAGGCCAAGGATTACTAGTTTATTATGCTGCTCAAATGAAAAAGGATGGAAAATCTATAGATGAAATCTACTCTTGGGTAGAAGAAAACAAAAATAAGTTATGTCATTACTTTACAGTAGATAGCTTAGATCATCTAAAAAGAGGGGGAAGAATTTCATCTACAGCAGCAGCTATTGGTAGCTTGTTAAGTATAAAGCCAATGCTATATGTAAATGATGCAGGGGAACTTCATAACTTTGCTAAGGCTAAAGGAAGAAAAAAATCTTTAAAAATGTTATTCCAAGAGCTTGAAAAACGTATTGTAAACCCTAATGAGCAAACAATTTTTATCGCTCATAGTGATTGTATTGAAGATGCAGAGACTTTAGCAGAAATGATTAGAGAAAAATATACTGTAAAAGACATAATTATAGATTATATAGGAATAGTTATAGGTTCTCACACAGGTATAGGAACATTAGCTGTCTTCTTTTTAGGTGATACAAAAGAACCTTAATAAAGTAAGTTTATTATAAATTATTAAAATAAATAAAAAATTAAAACCTATAAATATATTTTGATTAATTATCTAAATATATTTATAGGTTTATTTTATTTAATCTTATTTTTCAGCATAAATTTTTATTATGTTTAGTATTACTTCAACAGCTTTTTCCATTGAATTTATTGATATATATTCATATCTTCCATGGAAGTTTTCTCCACCAGTAAATAGATTTGGTGTTGGTAGTCCCATAAATGATAATCTTGCCCCATCAGTACCTCCTCTTATAGGATTTTTGATTGGCTCAATTCCACATTGTTTCATTGCTTTTTCAGCAGTTTCTACAATATGCATTCTAGGTTCTATCATTTCCTTCATGTTCATGTATTGGTCTTTTAAAGTTACTGTAACAGTACCTTCTCCATACTTTTTATTTAACTCTTTAGCTATTTCATTAAATCTTTCTTTTCTATTTTTAAAGCCTTCTTTATCAAAATCTCTTATTATAAATGATAATGAAGTTTTTTCTACTTCACCTTGTATATCTAATAAAAATGAGAAACCTTCATATCCTTCTGTTTTTTCTGGAACTTCATCTAAAGGAAGCATAGAAACAAATTCATGAGCAACTAAAATAGAGTTAATCATTTTTCCTTTAGCACTTCCTGGGTGAACATTTTTACCTATTATTTCAACCTTAGCACTTGCAGCATTAAAGTTTTCATATTCTAATTCACCTATTCTTCCACCATCTAATGTATAAGCAAAATCTGCTCCAAAGCCTTCAACATCAAAGTGATCTGCTCCCTCTCCGATTTCTTCATCTGGAGTAAATCCTATTTTAATATCACCATGTTTTATTTCTGGATGATTTATTAAATATTCAATAGCTGTTATTATTTCTGCTACCCCAGCCTTATCATCAGCACCTAAAAGAGTAGTTCCATCAGTAGTTATTAAAGTTTGACCTTTATACATTGGAAGTTCTGGTGAAAAACTTGGTGATAATGTATATCCATTTCCAAGTTCAATATCTTTACCATCATAATTTTCAACAATTTTAGGATTAACATTTTTTCCACTCATATCTGGTGCAGTATCCATATGTGAAATAAATCCTATTTTCGGAATATCCTTATCACAATTACTCTTTAAACAAGCATATACATATCCTTTATCACTTATTCTTACTTCATCTACTCCGATTTTCTTTAATTCCTCTGCAAGGATTTTTCCTAATTCTAATTGACCTTTTGTACTAGGAGTAACCCTTGTTGTTTCATCTGATTTAGTATCTACTTTTACATATTCTAAAAACCTTTCATGAACTTTCTTCATGCTCAACACCACCTTACATAAAAATTGTTAATATTTTGTTAAAACCATTACTTTATACTAATATTATGACTGTTTCACAAAAAAAATACAATAGTTGTCATTTATTAATGAGTAAAAATGCCCTATAATGATTAATGTTGGTATTATTGTCCATAATTAAATTAAATTACTAAATTTAATCGAGGTAAAATATGAAAAATAAAAAACTTTTAATTTCAATTTCTTTATCAATATTCTTATTATTAATTATAGTTGTTTCATACTTTATTTTCTCATACTCAAATAATTTAAACAAATTTAAAGAGAATTTATCATCAAATAATTATGAGGATGCCGCCTATTGTTTTAATAATGGAACAAAAAGTATTATATTGAAAAAAACTTTTATTAAATCATCAGAAGATATAATTACAGAAAAACTATCAGAAATAGAAAATGAGTATTATTCTGGAGATATATCTGAAGAAGAAACTGTAGAAGATTTAAATGGACTATTATCCTTAAATACGTCTAATGAGGAAATCTTAAATTTTAAAAATACACTTCCTCTAATAAAAGATTCAAAGGACTCATTTGATATTGGAATTTCTAAGCTAGATGAAGAAAATTATTTAGAAGCTTTAAACTACTTTAAAAGTGTACATAATCTTTCAGATTGTAAAGCTCAAGCACTAGAATATGAAGAAACTTGCTTAGATAAAATAAGAGAACCTATTTTAAAAACTATAGATGAATATATATCTAATGAAAAATATTCAAAAGGAATAGAATATTTAGATTCTCAAATAAACTCTCTACCTGATGATCCAAAATTACAGGAAAAAAGAGATGAATTAGAAAATCTTAGATTGGAGCATCTTGAAGATTATAGCCAAAAGAATATAGATAAAGCCACAGCTAGAACTGCTCCAGTTATGGAATATTATAAAAAATTAAATGAAGATACAATAAATCAATTTGATATAACTAGTAACACTAATTATTTGGTTTTTGTAAATATAGCTGAACAAAAAACTTATGTATATGAAGGCTCAAAAAATGATTGGACTTTAGCTAAGACATTTACATGTTCAACTGGTATTGAAGGAAAGGAAACTCCTGTAGGAGTATTTACTGTGCAAAATAGAGCTCCTTGGTTTTTCTCACCTAAATACGGACAAGGTGGAAAATACTATGTTCAGTTTATGGGTAACTATTTATTTCACTCAATCCCATTTAATTCTGATAAAACTACAATATCAGATCCAACTTTAGGGGTGCCAGCTTCCCACGGAAGCATAAGATTATCAGTTGAAGATTCTAAATGGTTATATGATAATGTACAAAATGGTTCAAAAATAATAATTTACTAAAATAAAAAACAGCTCATTATGAGCTGTTTTTTAATTATTTTTTTCATGCATTCCGTGATTGTATATTCTTCTACTATCTAAAGACCAAATTCTTTCCGAGAATTCATTTTCCTTAGTTTCCTTAATTGCCTTTTTCATATCGTACATTCTAGCATCCATTACATCTAAATAATGTAACATCTCAGCTTCTGGTATAAGAGGCTTAACAGGACTTCCGTATTCAGGCTCATAGTGATGTGATAAGACCATATGTTGAAGTAACATTATAATCTTACTATCTGCATTAACTTCTTTTCCTATTACCTCAATTTCCTTTATTCCTTGAGTAATATGTCCAAGTAAAGTTCCCTCTAAAGTATATTCATCTACTATGCCCATTTCATTAGAAGACATCTCTTTGATTTTAGCCATATCATGAAGTATTACCCCTGCATAAACTAAATCTCTGTTTAAGAAATCATATATTCCACAAATATTCTCAGCTAACTTTAACATAGTTGTTATGTGATATAAAAGTCCACCCTTTATAGAGTGATGATTTGACTTTGCTGCTGGATAGTACATAAGTTTATCCTTATTAATCTCTAAAACTCTATTTAGAATGTTCTTTATATCTATATCATTCATATTATGAACAGTATCTTTTATAGTATTAAACATTTCATCGCTAGTATATGGCGCACTCTGAACAAAATCATCTAAGTTTATATTATCTTCTTCAGTAACCTTGCTAGCATGTTCCACTTTTAACTGTAAAGTTCCCTGCCAACTATTCACCGTACCTCTAATCTTAAATACTGTATTGCTTTTTAACTCTTCATGCTCAGGTTTAATCTCCCATACTTTACCTAATATATCACCAGTTTTATCACTTAAAACTAAATCTAAATATTTTTTTCCACCAGAATTAGTAGTTTTTAAAGTAACTGATTTTAAAAGAAAAAAACCTTCGACTCTTTCTCCTTTAACGAACTCACCTATTTTTTTTACCGGTATTTCCATAAGTCTATCCTTTCTTTCCATTTTAATCTCTATTTTAATTATTGCATATTATTATTTTTTGTAAACAAATAAGTACTCTATTTATAGCTAAATTTTATATTAATTGATAAAATAACTACTAGGAGGTGACATGTTAATGAAATTACCTAACAATGTCCAATATATCTTAGAGAAATTTAACTCTAATGGTTTTGAAGCCTTTATAGTTGGTGGTTGTGTAAGAGATTCTTTATTAAATAAAAAACCTCAAGATTATGATATTACAACCAATGCATTCCCTGAAAAAATAGAAGAGCTTTTTGATAAAACTATCCCTACTGGTATTAAACATGGAACAGTAACAGTTTTAATCGATAAAAATCCTTATGAAGTAACTACTTATAGGGTAGATGGGGAATATTTAAATAATAGAAAACCTAAAGACGTAAAGTTCGTTTCTAATATAGAAGAAGATTTATCAAGAAGAGATTTTACTATAAATGCAATGGCATATAGCCCATATTTAGGATTTAAGGATTGTTTTAATGGAAAAGAGGATCTAAAAAACAAATTAATAAGATGCGTTGGAGATCCTGATAAACGCTTCTCTGAAGATGCCTTAAGAATGCTTAGAGCAATTAGATTTAGCTGTCAATTAAACTTTAAAATTGAAAAGTTAACTGCTGAATCTATAAGAAAGAATTTTAAATTAGTAAAAAATATAAGCATGGAAAGAATTCAAAGTGAATTTACTAAAATCATTCTAAGCAACGAGCCTGATAGAGGTCTTATGCTTCTTAGAAAGCTAGGATTTTCTGACTTTTTAGTTAAGGAATTTAAGAATTTAAAACTAATAAATTGCTATGATTTATATGATGATATTCATGATACTTATGGATTAATAAATTCACTTCCTAAAAAGCTTCATGTAAGATTAGCAGGATTATTCTATAAGGTTTTTAATTCTGAAAATGCAGTTGAAAAGTGCAGAACTATATTAAAGAAACTTAAATATGATAATAATACAATCAACGATACTTGCAACTTAGTAGAAAATATAAATAGTATTTCATGTAATATGACAAGAAAAAAACTAAAACTACTTATAAATTCAGTTGGAACTGAAAATATCTTTGATTTATTAGATTTACAAAAATCATATCTATCTTACATGGATGAATATGATACTGAGTGTATAGATATATTAAAAAACAGGGTTTCTGATATATTAGCTTCAAAGGAACCCATATTTATTAAGGACTTAGCCATAACAGGAAATGACTTAATTACCGAACTTAATTATAAACCTGGAAAAAATATAGGTGTTATATTAAATTTTCTTCTTGAAAATGTAATGCAAACACCAGAGTTAAACAGTAAGGAAGACTTACTAAACCTTAGTAAGCAATTTTATTCATATAATTAAAGTTATCTACTCTAAACATAGAAAAATAAGCAAGGAAATTATTCCTTGCTTATTTTTAATCCTTTTTCAAGATAGAAGGAATACAGATAAGCTTCCTTAACTTCTTCCCCTAAAATTTTATTTAATGTGTCTTTATATAAGTTAATTTGAATTTTATATTTATTTATGAAGTCTTCTTCCTCTCCATCTTTAACATAATCAGTTTTATAATCTAAAAGAACATATCCATCCTCTTCCTCAAAGAAGGCATCTATAATACCCTGTAATCTTACTTTTTCCTCTCCATAGATTTTAGAATCAAGATTTTTTTCTATAATACTGCTTGGAATCTCAGTTATAAAAGGTAGTTCTCTATATACCTTTTTGCCAGATTTATATGAACTTAACATTCTCTTACCTAAATCACTTTTAAAGAATTTTTGTATTTTAAATACATTTACCACTTTTCCTTCTTCTTCTGTTAAAAGTTCTTTTTTTACCATTTTAAGAACTTCTTCTCTTATTTCATCTATATAAGTTACCTTATCTAAATCAATATGTTGCATTACAAAGTGAGTTATAGTCCCCTTCTTAGCTGCTGAGAATTCTTCCTGTCTTTCCTCCATAAATCTTGGTTTTCTTTTTATTTTTTCTTTTTTATTTTCTTCATTGCTTTCATTATCAATAATATTATAACTTTCTTGCATAAACTCTTCTTCTTGATGAGCTCTCTTTAATTCGGTTACAGAGATATTTGAAGGAGTATTACAAGACTCTATATATTTATACTTAAAGCCTAGTCTATTTCTTATTTCTATAACTTCTTTTATATCTTTTTTAGATTCAATCCAATTATTACTTTCAAAAATATCAATATTATTTTTTTCTTTTTTATTATTGTTTGTTTCTAAAAGCTCACTTCTATCCCAGCTTTTAAAACTCCAATTAGATTTATCATCTAAATTTAAAGTTATATCTCCGTTACCAATATTTCTTATAGCATCTCCATCCTTGTGCTTTGTTAAAGCCATTCCAATCCAATCTAAATAACTCTTTCCCTTTAAAACATTTCCAGGGTTTATTCTATTATCCTCTGAAGAAGCTGAAGCTTTGCACCAATTTTCACAAGACTTTTCTAAATCTGATACAGCACCAGTTATAATTAATTTTTCCTTAGCTCTTGTAAAGGCAACATAAAGTATTCTCATTTCCTCTGATAAAACTTCTAATTCACATTTTTTCTTTATAGCGTGCTTTTGAAGAGTATCATACTTTATTCTCTTCTTAACATCTATACAATTTGTTCCTATACCTAAGGTTTCATGAAGAAGTATATCTTCTCTTAAGTCCATCTTGTTAAATTGCTTTCCTGTTCCACCTAATATAACAACAGGGAACTCTAGCCCCTTACTCTTATGAATACTCATTATCCTTACAACATTCTCATTTTCTCCAAGAATCTTTGCACTTCCCATATCTCCAGAAGACTTTTTAAGCTTATTTATGAAGTTTATAAAATTAAATAATCCCTTAAAACTAGTTGATTCATATTGCTTTGCTCTTTGGAATAGTATTCTTAAATTTGCCTGACGTTGAACTCCATTTGGCATTGTTCCAACATATCCATAGTATGATGTATCAGAATATAAGAACCAAATAAATTCATCTATTGGCATATAAGCTGCCTTTTCTCTCCACTTATTTAAATAGTCTAAGAAGTACTTACACTTACCTTTTAAATCTTTAGATATACTTTCATCATAAATTCCATCTACAACTTCCTTTATTATTTCAAAGAAGTATTTATCTTTATTTAATAATCTTAAATCTGCAAATTCTTCAGATGTAAATGAAAATATTGGTGAACGTAAGGCAGATAATATATAAATATCTTGCATTGGATTATCTATTATGTGTAATAAAGCCAATATAGTTCTGATTTCAATAGTTTGAAAATATCCTGTTCCTGTGTCAGCATAAACAGGTATTCCATAAGTCCCTAGTTCATCAACAAAGGTTTCTGCCCAGTTCTTAGTTGCCCTAAGTAAGATAACAATATCCTTGTATTTAATTTTTCTATATTTCCCTAAATCCTTATCAAAAACCATATAGTGACTTCCATCTTCAGGATTCATTAGCTCATTAATCTTTTTGCCAATTATTCTAGCTTCTAGCTGTATGCTATCTAAGTCTTCTTCCTCTTCTCCTAGTTCATCCTCATCACTATAATCCTTGTTATCTGCTTTATTTAATATGTTTAGCTCTATATCACCAGCAACCTTTAAATTTTCTATTTCATCTATATATTCTTTCTCTACATTTTCTTCATTTAATTCCCCATAGGAAGCCCCTAGGTTTAAAGCCTCTTTTTCATCATATTCAAGCTCTCCTACAGTATTGCTCATTAAGGTTTTAAAGATATAGTTTACTCCATTTATTATTTCTTCTCTACTTCTAAAGTTTTTATAAAGCATTATTTTTCTATTAGAATCTTCAAACTCTCTATAATTAATATATTTCTCTAAGAAAAGTTCTGGATTTGCCTGTCTAAACTTATATATACTTTGTTTAACATCTCCAACCATAAATACATTAGGGTTTTCTACATCTCTTCTTGATACCATTCCTACAATAGTCTCTTGAATAGTATTACTATCTTGATATTCATCAACTAAGACTTCTTCAAATTTATCCTTAAATTCTAAAGCAACCTGTGAAGGTTTTATATTCCCCTCTTCATCTTTATCTATTAATATTTCTAAACAAAGATGCTCTAAATCATTAAAATCTAAAATATCCTTTTCTCTTTTTTTATCTCTATACCTATTAGAAAATTCAATTATTAAACCACTTAAACATTTCATTAAAGGATACATCTTTTTCATTCCTAAAACAGCTTCTTCTAAGGAAGTTTCAAAAACATTATCCCTTAAATTTTCTATTATTTTTTTACTTTCATCTCTAAGACTTTTTGTTTTTTCTAAGGCTTTTTCATCATCGACACTAGCTTTTCTAACTGATTTTAGTCTTCCAAAACTTGCTCCCATAAGCTTATTATAAAACTTTACTATTCCTTCACTTAAAGCAATTCTAAGCTCTTCAACCTGAATTATTTCAGGATATATATTTACTAAATAAGGCTCAAGTCCTCCCCCCATTTCAGCTATATCCCTTGCTTGAGTAAGCATTGAATAGGCATTATTTAAATCTAAAATTATACTTTCCTTTAAGACTTCTATCCACTTCTTACCTTCAAGTTCCTCTATAGAATTTATGTTAAATTCTTCTACCTTATCCTTTAACCAAGCCTCTGGCCAAGGACCACTCATTATAAAATTATAGAATTTTAATATTATGCTATTTAAATTATCATCACTTTTGCTTCCACCATAAGCCTCAACTAAATCTTTAAAGCATTCATCATCTTTAGCATACATATCTTCAAAAAGATCTGCTAAAATATCTTGCTTTATAAGCTCACATTCTGTTTGATCTCCTATTCTAAACCCTGGGTCTAAGTCTATTAAGTGGAAATTATTTTTTATAACTTCTAAACAAAAAGAATGCATAGTTGTTATACTAGCTCTATTTAAAAGAGCTAATTGTCTTTGAAGCACTTCAGAACTAGGATCCTTCTCCAAAGCTTTAGATATCGCATCACCTATTCTCTCTCTCATTTCAGAGGCAGCAGCATTAGTAAATGTAACAACTAGTAACTTATCTATATCAACAGGATTTTCACCCTCTGTTATCATTTTTATAATTCTTTCAACTAATACAGCAGTTTTTCCTGATCCAGCCGCAGCCGCTACTAAAAGATTGCATTTTCTAGTATTTATAGCTAATTCTTGTTCTTCAGTCCATTTAGTCCCCATTTACTTCACCACCTACTTTTTCATTTATACTCTTCCATATGTCTTCATCTTTTTTCTTTGGAATAACTTTATATCTATTGTCTTCTAAACTAGAATCAAACTGGCATATATGTGAGTAGTTGCAATAATCACACACTATATTTTTATTTTCTTTACATGGTTCTATATCAATTTTACCTTCTATCATGTTTTGGCATATCTCAATCATTTTTTCATTTACATACTTTCTTAATAATTCAAACTGCTCCATAGTTATTAAAGCTTTGTTTTTTCCTAAATCCCCAGCCTTTTTCATATTTGCAGGTATTATAAGAGAGTGTGTTCCAGGTTCTAAAGTATTATCCATTGCCTTAACAACTTTTACGTCATCTAGTAAAAGCCCTTCTAATTTTAACTCTTTTAAAACCTCACTTTTTATTTCTTCTTCTGTTAAATCTCCCTTAGACTTTAATATAGGGTCATCTATTCTAAAATAAAGTATTGCCCCTGGCATAGCTTGATTTTCAACTATATTTTCTGAATTATTTATAAGGGCATCTAAATAAACTAAAAGTTGCATTTGAAGTCCATTATAAAATTTATTTAAATCAAACTTTTTAGAACCAGTTTTATAATCTATAATTCTTAAATATGTTTCACCATCTAAATTTAATTTATCAACTCTATCTATTCTTCCATTTAAATAAAAACTTTCTCCTGAAGGAAGGTCTAGTTTTATTGAATTCACATCTTTAGAAAATCCAAAGGCCAATTCATTTTTATAAATTTCAAAATCACTTCTCTTCATCTGTTCACTAATTACCATAACTGATTTTGTAAGAATTCTCTTAAATCTATCTGTAAAATAAGAATATCTCTTTGAACTATTTAATATGGATGACTTATTGTTTTTAACCTGATTATCAACTAAAGAATTTATTATGTTTCTGCAATTCTCCTTGCTTAAATCACTCCATTTTAAATCTTTTTCCTTAATTTCATTGGTAAACTCATCTAATATTTCATGCATAAAGCTACCTAAATCAGGTGCTGTAAACTCATATATTTTTCTGTCTTTAGCTTTTAATCCATATTGTATATAGTAAGCAAATGGACACTGGGCATATCTCTCTAATCTTGAAACGCTTAGTGAAATTTTATTTTTATTATCTTCATAAAGCTTTTTAGCCTTTTCTTTTGAAATATTATTTTCTAAATTAGTGTATTCAAGCCCCTTCCTTACATACTCTATTCTTTCTTTCCACTTAGGTTCTCTTAAATACCAATCATAAACATATTTCCAATAGTCCTCTATCTCAGCACCATCATAATTTTTTCTAATTGCTATCATAAGCTCATTTAAAGTAGGAATTTTAGCAGAAATCTTATCATACTTATCATTTACTAATTTAAAGCCTTCACTTTCTTCCTTTACATTTGGAAGTATCTTTTTAAGTCTATGAACTATAATAGAAGGTCTTTGAGATTTACCTTCAAAATCTGCTAAAGGATAAGTAACAACTAAGTATTCCTCTGCTATGGTAAAGGCTGTATAAACTAAAAATTGCTCTTCAAAGATTTTTGTTCTAGTATCTGAAGCTAGTGAAATCCCTTTTTCAAGTAAAATCTCTCTATCATTATCTGATAATATTCCTTCTTCTTTGCTAGCTGAAGGGAGTACCCCATCATTTACTCCTATAATGTATAAAGCCTTTGTTCCTCTACTTTTTATTCTGGTTATATCTCCTATATTTACTTGATCTAAGGCTACAGGAATTAATCCCATTTCATATTGAGATAATCCAATATTTAATACTTTCATAAATTCATCTAAATTCATAACTTCATTTCCTAGAACATCAACTGCTTGCTCTAAAACATCTATGAAAATATCTCTTACCTCAGAATATTCCTTTGCCTCAATTGCCAT
>OFLS01000403.1_pt1 | contig 14167 bp, 18 predicted proteins | sample 1540891 | NCBI WGS metagenome assembly OFLS01 (sample SAMEA4413038, study PRJEB24355) | metagenome | biome: human; feature: gut; material: faeces | place: United Kingdom | collected 2010
CATTAGTATTGATGACTTATAACCTTGTCATTGAATTATGTTCATTTAATAGTTGGATCGCCGATAACGCTGGTGAAGATTACAAGAGGAAACAGAATCGTGAGGTGAAATAAATGGGTGTATTCGACGTAATAGGAATAGTCGCAATTCCAGTAGCTATCTTGTGTTTTCATAATTGGATAATTGGTGAGCGATTAAGTGAAGTTGAAAACCGAATAAATAGTTTAATCATTCAACAAATTGACTCACAACAAATATTTAAAGATAGTAGGACAGGCGTTTTGTTACACCAAATGAAAGGAGAAAAAACTATGTTAACAGCTAATGAAGCTTTTTTGGTACGTGAAGCAGTACGAGAAAAGATTGAAACGTTAAGAGATGCAGTACGTCACGAAAGTGCAAAGCATCCGACAATGCAAGACCTCCGCACGCTAAAACATTTTCAAGCAGAACTAGAACGTTACGAAGCTGCTTATCAAAAAATGCTCAATGAAGTGGGGTGTTAGGTGGTGGATGAAAATTGTAAGGCTACAAATAAAAAAATATGTAGCATTTGTTGAGGATGGAATAGTTTTAAAAAGAGGTAGCGATATTTGCATACTTAGAGACTATACAAGTACAAGTGCATTTATACTTTCTGAAAATGTAGCCAATTATTTAAGAACTAGTGGTGATAAGTATGAAATTTATCAGTTGGTTCCAATCAGTAAAGGGGATATGGAGGTGTTAGTTGATGGCACAACGTCAAGCAGCGAAGTCTGATGAATGGTACACGCCAGCATACGCAGTAGAGCCGATTATCCCTTATTTGAAAAAGGGGAGTACGGTCTGGTGCCCGTTCGATTTGCCAGAATCAAATTATGTTAAGTGTTTAAAAGAAAATGGATTTAAAGTTATTCACTCTCATATCAGTGAAGGAAAAGACTTTTTTGAACAAGAGGTACCTGAATGCGATTATATTGTCAGTAATCCGCCGTACAGTTTAAAAGATGACATTCTAGAAAGGTTGATAGCTATTGGAAAACCTTTTGCAATGTTGCTTAATGTTTCAGGATTATTTGATAGTAAAAAGCGTTTTGAATTATTAAAAGATAATCCAATTGAGATTTTATATATGTATCCGAGAGTTGATTTTTTTAATTTTGATGGAAGAGGCGAGAAATCAAGTCCAACTTATCAGAGTAGCTATGTGTGTAAAAATATTTTACCAACGCAAATAGCTGCAGTAAAAATCAATAAACAAAAAGAGCCTACCTCGTCCGCCAACGAAGTAAGCTACTAAACAAAAAATATACAAGTAAATAATAGCACGAAAAAGGAGAAACGCAAATGAGAAACTATTATCACGTAAAAACACAAGAAGCATATGATAACTTAATGGCATTTTTGGAAGAACAAGGGTATGTCTGGGCTACAGGACTTGAGCCTACAAAAACCGATTTATGGAAATGGCATAAAGAAAAAACAGTTATTGAAGTAAATAAAGCGAACAGAGAATTGTCAATTATTAGTGCTCCTTTTCTAGAGCATATATTAGGAATTACTGATTTTATTGAATGGACAGCAACTTCACCTAAAAAATCAATCGAAGTCTCAAAAGAATTTGACGAATGGGTTCAGAACAGTAAAGAAGCACATATTGATTATAAAAGTTGGTGTATTTGGCAAATTGCTAAGATGGGATGGGATCACTGGTTGAAAGATCCTATTACAGATAAAACGCTGCTTCCTTCGAAAGGCTTTGAGTGGACGGAAGAAGTAGAAGAAAACAATGAACTGCATATACGTGCGATTCTTGATGGTTATACAGTGAAAAAAGAACCAATGTATGAATTTCCTTTGTCTTGTTTAAAAACAACGGATGGTGAAGTTCAGTATCTAAGCTATAAAGATAAGACATGGTTTGCTAGTAGAAAAAACACATGGTTAAAACAACGTTTCACAGAAAAAGAACTAAAAGAAAAAGTACCTGAATTTTATCGGGAATTAGCAGTGAAAGTTGACTAAAAATGAGTGGACCAGAAAAGAAAGTTGAAAACCAGATAAAAAAATATCTCGATTCTGTAGGTGCTTATTATTTGAAAGTGCATGGTTCAATGTATCAGCCTGCAGGAACACCTGATATTTTGGCTTGTGTTAATGGCCATTTTGTTGCTATTGAAGTAAAGCGGCCAAGTGGTGGGGTTGTCAGTGCATTACAAAAAAGCAAGCTGAAAAGAATCGAACAAGCAGGGGGGATAAGTATTGTCGCAAGAAGTGTGGACGATGTATCCACAATGCTCAAACAAAGAAATGTTATATGATTTTCAAAAGAAAATAATTGATTCAATCGATGCCAATTATCTATTAGCAATGGATACAGGAACAGGAAAAACAATCACTGCAATTCATCAATATTTGAAATATAGCAGAGGGGAACCAATTTTAATTGTTGCTCCACCGCAGAAAATCAAAGAAGGCGGATGGCGAAGAGACATACAGGCCGTGTGTGATTTCTACAAAATTGAAATTTCATTTACTGAATTAAGTTATGGGAAATTAACAGATAGTTATAAATTGTATAAAGGTTGGTTTGTCATTTTTGACGAAGCACATTATATCAAAAATCCAACTACACAACGTGGTAAAGCAGCTGCAAAACTAACAAAACAATCTAGTCATTTTCTTCTTTTAACAGCAACACCAGCTAGTAATGGTTGGGAAGATACGTACAACTATTTCATCATGTTTGGTTACTTCAAATCAAAAAAAGAAATGAATGACCAGCATGCAAAATGGGGAACAATGTATCTTGGTACACGACGAGTACCTAAAATTGAAGGGTGGATTCATGAAGAAAAATTGTATTCAAAATATGATTCTTTCACTATTTCAATATCAAAAGATGAAGCATTAGACTTGCCGCCATTGATTTTTGAAGATGTGAAATTCAAAAAGAGTAAAGAGTATATTACTGTGGCCAAAGATAGGGTACTAGGTGATGAAGAATATGATACACCATCTAAATTGGCTCATGGGTTGAGATACTATGCGAACCAAAAAGACAAATTAGACTATGCCCAAATGCTTTGTGAAGGTACAGAAAACAACATCATTATCTTCTATTACTATCAAAAAGAAATTGAAGCATTGAAAGAAAAAATTAAAAATAAAACATTTTTTGAAGTAAACGGAAAGCATTCAAATTTACCGCCTAAACAGTCTTGGAAATCATTGAAGAATAGTGTCACTTTTGTCCAATATATGGCTGGTAGCGCAGGAATTGAACTTCAATACGCGAATACAGTTATTTTCTATACACCAACTTATTCTTATCAAGATTATAGTCAAGCGCTGGGGCGAGCTTATCGTAATGGCCAAACTAAGAAAGTAACGGTTTATCGTTTTATAACACAGCAGACAATTGAACAAGCCGTTTATCAAGCCTTAGAAAACAAAGAAGATTTTTCAGAAGAATTGTATATGACTACAAGAATGGGAAGTGGAGGAAGAATAAATGGAAATTAAAATTAGTGTACATTTGAAAAGCGGCAAAGTTATTTCTTACATTGAATCAAATCTGAATCAAGGAACAATAGATCGTTGGTTGGATGGGCTCTTAGATGATGAGAATGAATGGATTTCAATAGGTGATCTACCATCAATGTCTCTTATTCCTATCAAGGCTATTGAGTGTATAAACTTTGAAGAAGTAACACAACCCATAGAGCGTGAACCGGAGTACGCAGATGAAAAATAAGAAATTTTCACCTCTAACAATTATTTGTGTGGTTATAGGTATATGCTGGATTGTCTCAATTGTTGGAATCGGATATTTTATTTCACATCCAGAAATAATTGGCCATTGGTTTAGCCGTTTAATAAGTGGTTTTAAGTAAAGGAGGAATAACATGTTTGGTGTGCAAAAGCAAGATAAAAATGTAACTGAAAAACGTACACAATATGTTGGTGGTTCAGATGTACCAGTTATTCTTGGCCTTTCAAAATATAAAACACAATTTGAATTGGCCAAAGAAAAAGCTGGCATTGTAGTACCAGAACAAATTAGCAATCCGTATATAAATTTTGGTAACAAAATGGAGCCTGCTATACGTGAGTACATTAATACCATGAATAGCTTAAATTTTCATCCAGAAACATTTATAGATAAGGATGACTATATTCGTTCAAATGTTGATGGTATTGATAATGAAAATAAAATTTTATTGGAAATTAAAACACATGGAACAAAACCAACAATTGCTGTTTATGAAGCTCAAATGCAACTTTACTTCTATCAAACAGGGTGCGATTATGGCTGGTTGGCCATGTATCAAAGACCAACAGATTTTGATTTAGAATTTGATTCTTCACTATTGAAAATAAAAGAAGTTGAACGCGATGAAGGACAAATTGAAAAGATTCTGGATTCAATCGAAACTTTTTGGATTCGTGTGGAATACTTAAAAGAAAAACCTGATATGACTGAAACTGAATATTATTCTATCGGGAATGATGTAAATAAATTAGTTGCACGTGTAGAACGCTTTGAACTTGAAATGTTGGACTTTAACAAGAAAATTAAACAATTAAAAGAACAACAAAAAGAGTTTCGTGAGCTTCTTTATCAAAAAATGGAAGAACAAGATATTAAAAAGATTGATACAGGTGACATTGTGATTACTCGTATTCTACCAACCACTCGTAAATCTGTAGATAGTACGAAACTAAAAAAAGAACAACCTGATATTTACAATAAGTATTTAAAAGAATCGTCTGTTAAAGGTTCCATAAAAATTACAGAAAGCAAAGGAGAAAAATAACATGATTAGAAAATTACAAAATACACGAAAATTTTATGCTACTACACGGAAAGAAGCAGAAGAAGAAATTCAAAAAATTATTGATGAAACCGAAGGATCAGTGATTAAACAAAACATTGTTTCTAAAAACCATAAAGATTTTGGTGATTACTATGAAGCACAAGTGACCGAAGAATTTGCACGTAGTAAAGAAATTGTTGAAGGAGGATTTTTAGCATGAGTATTTTACCACCAAATAAACCACAAACACCAAAAGATACACCACGTAATTATTTTATCTGGGGTCCTACTATGGGCGGAAAATCTTTTCTAGCTTCACAATTTCCAAACCCAGTTATTTTTAACACTGATGGAAATGCAGAAGCAAACACTGTGCCATCCGTTCAGCTTAGAAATATTAAAGATACAAATGGAAAAATCAAGCGTTCGGTGATTGATCAGTTAGATAAATTGATTACTGCATTACAAACAGAAAAACACACCTATGAAACAGTTGTTCTTGATGTAATTGACGACATTGTAGTAATGATTGAGCAATACATTTGTGACAAAGAAGGCGTTGAAACTTTGGGTGATATTCCTTACGGAAAAGGGTATGCGGCATTTACTAACATTTTTCAACAGCTGGTCATTGAATTGAAATCATTACCAATGAATGTTATCTACATTTCAAGAAATGCGACAAAACTTGAAGGGACTACAGAAATTGAGATTCCCTCATTGAAAGAAAAACATCAAAATATTGTAAATGGTAATTGTGACTTATCTATTCAATGTAAAAAAGTTGGAAAGAATTATATTCGAGTAGCAAAAGCACGTCGCAAAGACTATATGCGTGATCAAGTTGATGATGACACCATTCTAGGAATTTTAGATACTATCACTGGAGTTTTTGGACGAACAGCAAAAACAACGAAGAAAAAGCAAGATGAAATTGTTAAGCAATTAGAGCAAAATGAAGATGTCTTGAAATCAGCAGAAGATACACCCAGTGAAAAAGCAACTGATGAAGTTAGCGAAATTAAGCCAACTAAACAAAAGGCAAAGGCGACAGCACCAGTTAATCAAGCGGCATCTAAAGTGGAACCAGCAAAAACAGCGAGTGTTCAACGCCGTATCAAACCAAAAATTTAAAAGACAACAAAAAAATAAAACTAAAAATATATTGAAAAGAGGAATTTAACATGGGATTAAAAGATTTAGCAAGCGAAGTATTGGCAGGATTCGATCCAAAAACAGACAATCCAAATGCAGGAGATTTTGATGGACTTCCTGATGGTGAATATGATGTAACGTTAGAAAATGTAGAGCATAAAATTTTCAATAGCGGTTGGGAAGCTTTGTCTTTCGCAAATGAAGTAACTATTGGTGAAGCTGCTGGGCGAAAGGAATTTATTAACTTAGGTTTTGATGAAAATGCAGTGCCGTCTTTTGTATTAAATAAAAACATCAAATTAGTAGGGAAACTGGCAAGCGTTGTTGGTTTGCAATTGACTGATGATGATTGGGAAGATGAAGAAACACTTGCCGCAGCTTTTCAAGATGTAATCGGTAGTCAATATATTTTAGTGATTACCTCATCACCAAATAAAAAAGACCCATCAAAACCATATAAAAATTATGATTTTGTTGCGTATGAAGATGAATCAGAAGCCGATGATGTGTCTGTTATTTCTGATGAAGAAATTCCATTTTAAAAATTAAGAAAGGGGCTTAGCCAATGTTTACTTTTTACTGGTTATACCAAAATAAAAATGATTGGCTGGCAGTTTTCAAAACGGATAACACGTATACTATTGCAAATGACAGAGAGAGCCTAACACAGGCTCTTTCATCTGTCACTTATCTTGTTAGCTATGGTAATCATCGTGGAACAGATAAATTCTTGGCCAAAATTTTAACTGATGGAAAAAGTTCCTTTTTACAAAAACAGCTTTGTATTGATTTAAGCCAAGAAGCCAGAAATTGCACTATTGAAGAAATAGCGTTTAATTTACGTATGGATATTTCAGCGCAAACGTTAGAAGAATTTTGCAAGAAGCGAATTGACGTATGCGAAAAGATTTTTGAAGAACGTGAAGAATATTTAGAAACAAAATTCGAGATAGTGAAAGAATTTGATTTATCACCACGATCTGTGACAAAAACACGTGCAAATTTAGCTGCAGAAATTTTACAAGCTAAGAAAATGCCCAAGCGCCCCAATATTTTATTTTTTGATATTGATAAAAATGTACCTAAGAACGAACTACCTGACCGCGTGTTAAATTTCTATGAATCAATAAAAAATAATTATAAGAATACGCTAGAGGAAAAACTAAAAACAGAAAAGTTCAAAATGACATTAGCAGGGTTAACGCATATATATGGTTTTGGTGGGTTGCATGCAGCAAAAGAAAAATATAAAGGAAAAGGACATTTTTTACTTATAGATGTGAAGCAGTTCTTTCCAACTATTATTTTGAATAATAATTTTCTAAGTAGAAGTATAAAAAATCCTAGTGCTTTTTCTGATTTGTACGATAAAAAGGTTCAGACAGAAAAACTAACTTACAAGACGTTAATTAACGCAGTGAATGGCTCAATGAATAATCCTTATTCAGCCATGTATGATCCACAAAAGTTTTTTTCAGTAACAGTTAGTGGTCAATTAATCATTACGCATTTGATTTTGGTTTTGGAACACTTTGTTGAAGAATTAATTCAAACTAACACTGACGGCATTCTTGTAAAGATAAATCCAATCATGGAGCCACTGATTCGGGATTTATTAAATCGTTGGTGTGAACAATTGCATGTGACTGTGTCTGTCACATCAATAAAACAAGTATGGCAAAAAGCGGTTAATGATTATGTGTTCCAAACAATTGATGGTGATTTTATTCGTAAAGGAATATTTGCACCACCTACTTATTTATCTAATAATATGCCAATTGTCAGTGCTGGTGTGTTTGCAAATGTAGTTGCTAACATCAAACCACAAGATTTTGTTATTCAGCAATTCAAAAATGGCGACATTGAAGATTTTTATTATATTGGCAAATTACAAGGTGATTTTGAACACATCGAACAAAGAGTAAATCAAACGTACAAACGAATAAATAATACAGTGTGTGGAATTGCAACCACGAACAAAAGTTGTGGTGGCGTTTTTCAAGTAAAAAAAGACCTACATTCAAAACTACCAGGGTCGCCAGATAAATTTTTATCTTCAAGTATGGCTACAAAAAAAGATATTGATGTGCAATGGTATATTAATCAAATTGAAAAAAATATTTTCTAAGGCAGGTGAAAAAATAGTGTGTTAAATTTTATAAAATTAAGCCCAGGGGAAAAAAAGCCAGACCAAAAAAGTTTGGATGATTTCTATACTGATTTATCAAAATTAGATAACGCAGCTATTTTGTTAAACAAAGAAACAGTTGTAGTTGATTTTGATGAGTTCCCAGAAATTGGCCGTAAAATATTAGAAAAATATCCAACTATGGCTTTTGAAACCAAACGTGGTATTCACCTTTACTATAAACGACCTGTCCAAATCAATGGTCATAAAATTTTATTAAAAAACTGGACCAAGAAATTAACGGTTTCAGGTGCGCTAGTTGATTACAAAACAGGCAATAAATCAACAGCAACAATTAAACAAAATGGCCAACTTAGAAAAATGCATGGCACATTTGAAATGTTTGATGATTTACCTACTTTGCCACTCGAATTATTGCCAGTGAAAGTTAAAAATGTACTTGCTGGCATGAAAGAAGGAGCAAGAAACAGTTCGCTCTATTCTCATTTAATGACAGTTCGTGAAATGTACGAACTTGATTACGATACATTAATGAAAATAGCTGAATTTATTAATAATGATGTCTATGCAGAATCACTGCCTGCTACTGATATTCATGCATTGGTTAATTCGGTGAATGAAAAAGAAATTCGCGAGCAGTTATATCTTGATCCAAAAGACATGATTATAACGAGTGAGGCATTGGCTAAAGAATTTCAGGTGAAGTTTTTCAATGGTTCTATTTTTCATAAAGAAGATAATTATTGGATTAACGACCAAAACAAGCTATTACGAAAAATTGATAAGCGCATAAAACTACTGCCAGCGAAATGGAAACAAATTTTAGACTTATTAAAAATTAAAGGTGAATTGATTGAAGCTGCAGATTTTCCAATTCAGTTTCGTAATGATTTCATGTTAGATGGTGCCGAAATTATACCAATGTCGACCAGAGAATTTACGCCTTTCTTTTTAGATGTTGATTACGATCCAGATGCATATGATAAAACTGTTGATGAATTTCTGAACTTTCTTGTTTCAGATAAGAAAGATTTACGTTTAATCGTTGAAGAGTTGCTTGGTCATATTTTAATGACTACAGGTTTTCCGCATAAAGTATTTTTCTTGGTTGGTTCATCTGGGGCAAACGGGAAGTCTACTTTTTTAGAAATGCTCAATTCATTTATTGGAGATTTAGGTTTAAACCTAGCATTAGAACAATTCAATGACCAAACATCGGTGATGGAATTAGAAGGTAAGCTTGTAAACATCGGAGATGATATTGATGCTGGCTATATGGAAAAATCGATGAATTTTAAAACATTGGCATCAGGAAATACAATCATGGTTCGGCCAATTTATTCCAAGCCGTATAAATTAAAGAATAAAGCAACGTTGATTTTCACTGCAAACGAAATGCCAACGTTTAAAGATAAATCAGGTGGGATTGCTCGTCGTGTGGTGATTATTCCATGTGAAAACAAAGTCAAAAAAGCAGACCCAAAAATTGACGAAAAATTATCGTCTGATAACGCGAAGTCTTACTTATTAAATCTTGCTTTAAAAGCTATGGAGCGAATTATTAACAATGGTGGCCAACTTTCCTCTTCCGAAACTGTCGCGAAAGTCACAGAAGAATATTTTGTTGAAAGTGATTCTATTTTAACGTTTATTCATCAATGTGGGATTGACGAGAATATGACAACAAAAGGTGTTTATGATGAATACTTGAAAACTTGTGAGGAATCTGGAAGTAAGCCATATACACAAACGAAATTTACGCAACGTCTTAAATCTTTGGGCTATGAGAAAGCACAACGAAGAATGATGGGAAAAAAATATTACTATTATAAATTTAATGAAATAGAGTAAAAGCCCTACTTTTCGTAAAAAGCCCCACTTTGTCCCTACTTTTTTTACAAAAGTAGGGCTCGTGAAAACCATTGGTGTTATTGGTTTTATATACTATTGTCCCTACTATCCCTACTTTTTTTTATTACTTAAAGAAAAAAAGAAGAATAATAGTATATATATTATATATAAGATAATCAAAAAAAGTGAGGCTTCTGGGGCTTGCAAGCTAAAACCATTGAGAGAGTAAGGTTTTGCATGTCCCTACTTTTAAAATAAAAGTGGGGACAAAGTAGGGACAGCCACACTTTTTAGAATAAGGGGTGAGAAGTTGAAAGACGAAACAAAAAAGAAAAAATATTTTCTTAAACGTTATCGAAACTATCTTACAAGAATCAATCGATTAGAAGAGCAGCTTGTTTCTGTAAATGAACGTTTGGTAGGTTTACAGTCAAAAGTAATGTCTGATATGCCTAGTGGAGGTTTACCAATAACAAAAGATGATTTATTGGAAAAGAAAGAAGAGCTACAGCATAGAATTGATACTTTAACAAACACATCTAAAAAAGTCAGACGAGAAATTTTAGATTGTATTGATACGCTTGATGATTTTCGCTTTGCTGAAATACTTGAAGCATATTTTATTGAAATAAAAACACTAGAAGAAATTGCGGAAGAGAAGCATTATTCAATAAGACATTGTGGTTTTCTATATGCTAAAGCTTTAGAAACAATCAATGTTGATGAGTAAAACACTTCATTTTTATAGCATTTTTAGTTCATTTTGATAACACTTTTATCTCATGTTTATATCTAAAAAAATGAGGTACTATGATATTGTCAAAAAATATCAAAGACGGCAGCTATTCATTTAGTTGTCGTCTTTTCATTTTGAAAGGGGAATGCATATAAAATAATGATTGCTAAAACATATAGAGATGATGAATATTACACAACTGAAGAAGCTGCTACAAAATTTTTCGAATTAGTGGTTGCTCCAAGTGGGATATTAAAACATAAAGTATTACTTATGCCATTTACGACGATTGAAAGTCCTTTGTATACAGTAGCAACACAATATCACAATAATATTATTACTTTTACTGGAGATATGGATTTGTGGAAATGGGCGATTGATTATGAAGATATTGCTGTAGTAGATAATCCGCCTTTCTCTTTATCAGCGCAAATTGAAAATTATTACTTTGATAGAAATATTCCGTTTATTTTATTTAGAAGTGCTGTTAGTTATCCTAAACTTATTTTTAAACAGTCCAATGCAGGAGTTATTTATGAAAATAGCAAATCGGGAATTACATTTGATTGGGGAATTGGTAAACATATTCAAGGCGATGAATATATTAAAGACAACTATCCCAATTTAATTGACAATTTAAAAGCAGCTGGAGTTTTAGAAAAAGCAATTCCAGTCGGTTTTTCTTTTTATTTGACAAATTACAAATTCAAAATAAAAACTATCACATTTGAAAAAGTTCAATATCCTAAGAAGAAAGAACTATTTATGTATTTAAATCGAGGTGTATTTGATGAAAATACAAAAATGTGGATAGATAAAGAAGATGGAAGAATTCATTTGTTATCTTATTGATTATTTTTTTGAAAGGAGATAAACAATGCGTGTATTAATTAGAAGTTCAGCATCTGGTTCAGAGTATTGGGATACCAAAGAAAAAAGAAATGTGTTTGTTCCTAAAGGCCAAGAACCAGATTTTGAAGTTACTGAAAATCCCGAATCAATGCTAAGTAAAGAAGCTGATTTATATGTTAGTGGTTTACCAATCACTGTAGGAAATGTAACGGTTGATACTGATGGAATTAAAGGTGAACGATTATTAACAACTGCAAGTGCTGATGATGAAGAACCAGATGAGATTGTTCCGTCTGATGAATCTGTTGTTTTAGAAGAAATGAATGTAAAAGAATTGCGTGAATATGCAAAACGAAAAGGTATTGAGATTCCAAGTGCTGCACGTGCAAAAGGTGACATTCTCAATATTATTAAAGAATCTGAATAATGCGTTATTGTCAGTTTGAAGGTTGCTCTAATACAACAGAAAAAGGAGCTTATTGTTCCGAACATGCTAGGAAGTCAAGAAAAAAGAAAAAGCCAATCAATGTTTATCATCATGACAACAAATCATTTTATCGAACAAAAGCATGGCAGGATGTCGCTGACTTTGTCTATGAAAGAGAAAACGGCTGTTGTCAAAGGTGTGGTCGTTTTGTATTCGGAAGGCAAGCACATCGACATCATATAATACCAATCAAGAAGAACGAAATGCTCAAGCTTGATCCAAACAATATTCGTTTGTTGTGTCCGAAGTGTCATGTGATTGAAGAAAATGAAGCAGATGAGAAAAAAGTTTTTCCATCTTATTTTAAAAAATGAAGCCCCCCTATCAATTTTGATTCAAAATTTTTGTCGGGGGATAGGGTAGGGGGCAGTCACGCGTGTCGTTAGGTCAAAAATTTTAAAAATAAAAGGGGGGTGTATAAAAAATGACCACAAAAGCGCAACGCAAAGCGATTATTGATGAAAAAGTTAATCACGAAAAAACGCGAATTTTAGAAATTATGCGCAAGTCTGATTTATACACTATTACTCTTGATCCATTGATTGAATCATACTTGGATATTTTTGAAGTTTACCAATACAAATACATGCTGTGGAAAGAAAAAGGATTTCCCGAAACCCAAAAAACAACAAACAAGGCTGGAGCTACTAACAATAGCAAGCATCCATTAGCGCAACAAGTCGAAGTTTGGGCCGATAAAAAAATGAAAGCATTGGATTTATTAGGATTGACCAATAAGTCAAAAATAGGCAGACAAATTACTGGTGGTTCAACAGCTAGAGCAGATGAAGAAATGAAACGGCCAGAAGAAAAGCCTGTAGATGAATTGGCAGAACATCGGAAAAAATGGCGTAAAAAGGCAGGGAATGAAACATGATTGAACCTGGTGTAAATTATGCTGATTTATTTGCGAAAGAAGTTCGAAAACATCCTAAGAAATATCCGAAAACGGTTCGTTTAGCAATAGATCGTTGGTATCGATGGAAGAAACGAAAAGATATTTGGTTTGATGTTGATCGTGCAAATGAAATGATGGACTGGGTAGAATCTTTTATTGTTCATACAAAAGGCGATATGGTAGGTAAACCATTTCTTTTAGAGCCATGGGAAAAATTCATTTATTCTTGGATTTATGGCTGGGTAAAAGAAAATGAAAAAGGGCAAGTAGTCCGTGTTACTCGTGAGGCATACGTACAAATACCAAAGAAAAATGGGAAAACATTAATAGCCGTAGGGGCGTTGGGATATGCTATGTATGGCGAAGGTGCCTTATCTGTCGATTGCTATGCATGTGCTTCTGATTTTGCGCAAGCCCAGTATGCTGCTAAGCCTTTTGCAGCTACTATCCTAAATAATCCAGTGCTATTAGATGGGACTAAAATATTTAAAGGTCCAAAAGGCACTGTTTCAAGTATTACGTATGACTATTTACATGGAGATATGGCTTATACAAATAAGTTTATTGTTCAGACAAAAAACATTGATAACATAGAAGGTTCCAATCCATATTTTGTTTTAAATGATGAGCTGCATAAACAAGAGAAAATGGAGCAGTACGATAACTTTAAATCTGCACAAATTTCATTGCCACAACCGTTAATGTTTAATATTTCTACAGCGGGTAAAGGAAGTAGTTCGGTTGGTATTCGTGTTTATAAAGAAGCAAAAGAAGTCTTGAAGCGCGATGATAATGATTCAAACTTTGTTTTGATTTATGAACCAAATAAGGGATACGATTGGACAGATAGAAAAGTTTGGGAAATGTGCAATCCTAACTGGGGAATATCTGTTGATTTGTCTGCTTTAGAATCAGCCTTTAAAACTGCGCAACGTTCCGCTCACTCGAAAGCTGAATTTTTAACGAAGCATTTAGATGTGTTTGTGAATGGTGCAGATAATTTCTTTGAACAAGATCAAGTGGAACCGTGTTTGGTTCCTACAAATGAATTAGGAAACTTAAGTGGGGAGCCATGTTGGATTGGTTTGGACTTATCTAAAAGCCGAGATTTAACTTGCGTATCATTAAATTTTCCTACATGGGATGCCGAAGGAAAAGCGATACTCAAAGTAAAACAATTATATTTTATTCCTAGTGAAAATATTGATTTTCGAGAAAAGGAAGATAATGTGCCGTA
>OFLS01000405.1_pt1 | contig 14101 bp, 20 predicted proteins | sample 1540891 | NCBI WGS metagenome assembly OFLS01 (sample SAMEA4413038, study PRJEB24355) | metagenome | biome: human; feature: gut; material: faeces | place: United Kingdom | collected 2010
TTCTATTTTAAACCTCAATGATACTAAATCGTTTTTAGAAAGTTCATTCATTATTTTAATTACATCACTCAAAGGAATATTAAACCGTCTCTTATAGATACTCGGGTAAATAATTTTTCCCTTTTTCAAACTATCTATCAAAGCCTTTTCTAACTCTTTTTTATTAGACACCTCTTGAGAAGAGATTACTGAATGTATTATATCTTGATAATATGGTTTTTGTAACATTTTTCATTTCTTCCCTTCCTTGTCTTTTTATATAGTCTCCACTGTAATAATTTAATAAAGTATAATCCTTTCTTGTTGATACTTCAAATAAAAACTTGACTTGAGTTTTTTTATTAAAACTTAAGGTAACCCATGGTAACTCAGATTCTTTTTCCAATTCATCAATGTAATCATTAAGTATTTTATAACCTTCTTGTGATTCCTTAAATAGTTCAGAATTATCTTCTAATAGATTTTTAATTTCGTCTAAAATAGGAAGTATTAATACTTGAGAGCTTGTTGAATCTAAAGTTGCTTTGGCTCCGCCGTTTATATTCATTGACTGAGCGCTAACTATTAAATCAGTTTCTTCGGCATCTTTTCTTATACACTGAATTGTATATTCAAAATCTAAAGCTAACAGGTTAGTTAATAATTCAGATTCAAGCCACTTTCTTATACCATCTATTTTTTTTATATAAAAGCTTGTAGATGCATTTTCTCTGTATTGAGGCGGTATATTTTCAGTAGAAATACATAAGTAATCTTTTTTATCAAGTGTTATCTTTGAAATCAAGGTACCGCTTAATCTTTTAGAATTATCGATCCTTTCATCAATCAATTTAATACCTGTTTGTTCTTCCAACATTAAAATGCTTTGATTTTCAATTTCTTCATCAAAAAAAACAGTTCCTTTTTGAGTTTCTTCTAACTTATCCTTTAATTGTTTAAATCTTTCAGAAAATACATCTTGATCTACTTCAAAAATTGCAGAATATTTATAAAACCTATTAAACATAAATTTAATGTAAGCATTTTCCAAAATTTTTGTATCTTCTTCTAAATTTTTAATCAAAAGATTTTCATAATCAGTTTTACTTTTTAAAATATCTTGAAATTTAACTTGATTTGAAATTTCCACATATTTATTTAACAATTGTACTAATTCATCTTTATTCATTTCTTTTATGGTTGTTTTTAATATATTTTTATCCATTTTAGCCTCTTTATATATATAATTTAATTACATACTCTCTTTAAATTCTAAACTAAAATGATGAATTTGCCTACTTTATTTTTATCGTTTTAATAATTTTTGATTACTCCTCAAATCTCCCAATATCATCAATATGAAAATCAGCATTTGGATATTGCTTTTCCAATTCTTTTAAGTCTCGCTCATTCTTCTCATCGTCTTGACCAATACTATCAATAAATATTGGTGTCGCTACATTCATATCCACTTTATCAGTAAAGATACTGTGGTAACGACCCATTGATTCACGAGCTTTCAAGCGATCACTAACTTGGCTTTATAGGTACTTCCACCGTTTCAACATGCTCATTGTATACAAGATTCATACGTCCTGTATCTAGGTTGCGCTCAAATGAACTTTTCTTAACTACAAACTCTTTTGTTTCTGTCTCATCACCAACAGCTGATTTCGTAAGTAAATATAATGTTTCTTTTGCAGTTAATATAGTATCGTCTATAATCTCATCTTTCTTGCTTTGAATATAGTCTTTTACTTTCTCATTGCGCAATAGTCTACTACCCGTTACGTGTGCACTATTTGAGCTATAACCTGCTTTTACGGCACTTTGTGTCACATTAAGTGTTCTAATGTATTCATTCACAAAACGCGCTTGTTTTGCCGTTAACTCACTCATTCTATCACCTCCACAATTTTATCTAATAAGGTTTCATACCATAATCTTACAGATTGCTCTGAACACTCTAAGACATTGCTAATATCTTTAAAACTACGTCCTTGTATTAAAGAATCGAAAATATAAAACTCTTTATCATTAGCTACTCGGTCAACAATCATTTCTAAGTGATTCTTTACAATATGATCATCAATGTTATCGTCTGCCATCCATTCATTAGAATTTTCATCACCTATTGAAAAGAATTCATCGGTATTTATTTCATCATCTATCAACACATCACTTCTAGTTCGCTTATGATAATCACAAACGAAGTCTTTTATTTGCTTTTTATCCATTGTTACACCACTTTTACATATGAAGATTGGTGATATTCATTTACTCGTGCAATCTTACTGTTTTCAATTGCTGTATTTCTTTGTTTTTGACGTTCTGAACGTTGTTTAATACTTGCTTGATACAAATCAACTTGTAAGCGTTCAATGACGTTGTAGGGCTTATATCGTCCATTTGAACGCATATATTTTACAACTTGCTTCTGCTCTTTTTCTGTATAATGATTTAGTACCTTTTTCAACAACGCCATATTATTTATAGATCTATTTTTATAGTTTTGTAACCCTGCTTTTGTTTCAATAATTTTGATAACTAATTTTTCAATCGGATATGAGACAGACACGACCCCCATTATTTCATCACATGTTGTGGTCGACGCACTCATATGGTACATACTTTCAATTTGGAATTCACACATCTTAATTTTTTTATTAATAAATGCTGGGTTAAATTGCGTTAATAGTTGATACTCAGATAGTTTATTGTCGACATTACGATAATATAAAACGTTCTTAGATTTACTCAGTTTCATTTATCCACCCCACTACTTAATAAAGCCAAACCAATTAAGGCTTGGCTTTTGTCTATTTGTTTTTTCTAATATTTACTTTATCAGCTAAATCTGAAATAGTTGGAACATCTCTTACGTTTCTTTTTTCCTCATCGTTCACATCTTCTTTAAGTGCTTCTAAAATAGATAAGCGTTGGTTTTCATCTAATTCAGCATTGTTTATTGCTTCTAATGTTTTACTAAATTGCATTATTTCTTAACCTCCAATTTTTTGTGTTCATTGAAACGAATTGATTTTGTATTAATAAGAAAGTTGTTGAGGTAAAGTACAATCACTTCGCCATATCGTTGTCTAAATAAATTATCTTTTTTCATTTCATTTTGATCTATCAAGGAATCGAACTTATACATATCTTCTCGATATTCTTCATTCATATTGTTGATTTTATCAATAACATTATTAAACTGTTTGATTGTACCTTCTAATTCACGCGCTAAAATTTGTGCTTCCTCTTGATATAACTCAGGAATATTCTTCCTATTCAACAATAAGTCTATGAGTTTTTCGCGCTTAATACTGTTAAATAATTCCTTTTTAATTTCAAATCTTTTATTATCTTTTGCTTTCTCATCTTCTAATTTTGAAATCTTATTAAACGTCTTATCAGCCTCATTATCGTTGCCAACTTTTATATACTCTTTATATTTGGAAGATAGATCTTCAATAGTTTTTGTAGTATTTTCAATTTTAGATTCTAAATTATTAATTTCTTCTTTGTAGCCTTTTACTTCATCGGAATATTTTTCAAATAAATGATTTGTTTTCATTTATGTTACCCTCTTTCATTTCATAGTTATCATGTTACACTTCAATTTCTTCTAGGGCTTTTAAACGGTTCTGACTGCCCTCAATTAAGCCCTTAATACTTTTGATAGCTTCTATCTTATCAGCTTGTGTTTTAATGATGTAATAGCCTCTAGTATCTTTTTTATAGCTATATCCGATAGGATAATGATAATTAATGATTAAGCTTGTAATGACTTGTGTTAACCATCTATTGTTAGCCTTATTCACTTCATATCCCAATTGATTAAGCAGCTTTGTTTTAGTAATATATTTATTAGACGTATTTCTTATCACATTGAGTACTTGGCGGTGTTCATTCGGTAAGTTGTACGTCTTTTCTTTTACTTCAAATTCACTCATTGTCTCACCATGCTTTCTGTTGTTTGCTTACTCTAATTATACCAATTCTACACATCTAAATCAAACTTATGTTCGCTATAAATCGCATTATATCAGGTGTTTAGCATCACCTCTACCCCTCTTAAAACAATGAACAAAAGAAATTCCGTAGTAAAACTTAGTAGTTTCTACAGAACTTAAGTTCCCGTTTTTTACACGAACGAAATACGAACAACAAAACTTTTGCCCTCTTCAAAAATAACAAACATTAACATATATTATCTTTTTAAATTTTTTATACCTTATTAAAACCTTATTACTTTTATCAATATCAAAAACCACTTACCTTTAGTTTCCTTCTTGACGCAATTCTTCGTACCTATCTAAAATCGCACTATTCTTATAACCTACGGAAAAGCTTGGGGTTTTCACTTCTTCTTGATTCAATTGCTCATATTTATCCCTTTTCTCACCATTTTGCAACCCTGGTATAAAACATTGTTTTCTTTCTACCTCAAAATTACTATTTTAAAGTTCTGTACCTCGCTTTTTTTAACCTTGTACACCTTCCTATTTCATTGTTCTCAGAGTCTGCGCACCTTTGGGAAACTTTTGGGTTTTAAAAGCCAACACCTTCCGAAAACCTTACCATTTTAAACTTCTATACCTTGTACAAACCTTGCCGTTTTTTTATAAGGAGCCACATACTACATGCGACTCCCTCATAACATTATTTACTTATACTATAATAAGACGCTTTTAGATCATTCAATTTACGTTCTAACCCCGTGTAATCCTCTTGTGCAGCCTTCTCATCTTGTACAAACTCAGTTACTAATCTCAACCCCTCAACTAACTCTGGTGCTGGTTCATTGATTCCCGTAGCTATCTGATACAACATTTCAATATTCGATATCACATCAGTATTACTCGATTGAATGCCCTCAAGTGTATCGGTATCAAATCCATTTTCTAGGTACTCAAACACATCACTATTATTTGATTCTGCATATGTTTGTAATCCATACATAAAATACTCATCTTCAAATAATTGACTGGCCATCATATCACTAATAGAAAGCTGTTTACCGTCATGTAATTCATAACCTACATAATGACCTTCTATACTTCTTATAAGCCCCTCAGTGTGCTTAGGTGACGCTAATTCAAATGATTGCCTTACTTTACAATCTTTAATATATACATGACCGAATAACTTCCCGTTCATCATCACATAAACCATATCAAACGGATCATTGTATAACTTAAAGCAATACGGTTGTACTTTACTATGTTCTAATAATCCAGTGTAGTACCTTAGTAACGTGCCTGCTCGTGTTTCAAATTCATTTACTACAGTTTCTATGTTCATTGCGTTATCTCCTTTTGAGCCATTTTGCTGAATTGTTCAAACTCACCTGTCTCAGGATTAAATTTTTTAATGCTACATGTGGCTGCTTTATCAATGCACCCCACATCATCACTATCATAAAAATTAATATTATGCGCTTTACTTAAAGCCATACATACAACTGGTGAATACCATACTTCATCAGCTTCTATATATTCGACAAATAAATTTTCGGGTGCTGGTATATTTTGAATTGGTGCATCATGATGAAGTTGATTATAAATTTTCTCTTTGTCATTCATATTAGACACACTCCGTTTCTTTCTTACTAATAGTAAACGTGACAGGTAGCCAATGATCTGTTTTAATATTTTTCGACCTTACAATAGGCAAATCCAAACCTTTACCATCAACCATATAAACAATTGGCTCACAAATATCCATCTCAATACGTCTGTCTTTTTTAAGTTCAGCGATAACATCAAACGCTTCTTGACTCCACCCAATCCAAAACACAACATTGGGATGTTGACCACTTGTATATGCGCCGTCACCTTTATAATCAAAATTATTTTCTTCAAATACACGTTCTATTTCTACAAATGATGTACCAGCATGCGCCTTTATATATTCTAAAATTTCTGACTTTAATTGATTTTTATTCATTTTCTTCCTCCTAATTTTTGATAGGTGCCTCACTGTCTTATTCGAATAGCAATTCAAGACACTTATGAACTTCTTTTTACACTTACTCCCTCAAGGGCTTCACTTAATCTGTCTCACTGTCTCACTGTTTACGACCTACATTTATATATTTTGTATATTGTGTAAATAATTTTTATAAAACTTTACCCTAAAAACTATCAAGACACCAAGACACTTATAGCATGGCATATACTGCCACAAGGGATTGCGGGTGTCTTAAACTTGTCTTATAAGTGTCTTACTGTCCTAAAAATAAGATGTCTAAACTTTAAGTTTCTGATAATAAGAAGCTAAATCTACACTAAAGCCATATTGCTTACCAATACCTTCACCATATCGCGTTTGCTTTTTCACAATGTCACAATAATTTGTATTTCTTAACGCTTTATCAATTTTTCTTAAATGGTGTTGTTGTGGTTGGTCATCTCGTTTCATCATCACTTTCCAAATTTCCATGCTACATACCTTGTCACGCCATACATAAGCACCTGGTTTTGTATTCGGTAATTCAATCAATTTACCATCACCATATAATTTAATATAGTCTTGGTCTATAACACCATGCGCAGACACTCTTTTTTCTTCTAACGTTCTATACCAGTAGTCTGACGGAATAGGACGTTCAAGAAATTCTTCTATTTCTCCAACTAAAGCATCTTTTTCAGAATGAGCTTCTTGGACTTTTAAAGCCATTTCACTCGCTTCTTTATCTAGCAACAATGCTTTATCCGTCGGATTCTCATCAAAATATACTTTAGCTTCGGCAAACATTTGTTGCACAACATCTGGTGTTAGATCGTCAAATGGGCTTTTAGTTGCTTTATTTTTATCTGTCGTAATAGGAAAAAAACGACGATTGCCTGTTTGGTCTTTTAAAAACTCATAGTTATTGGTTGTCCCTACAAACACACACTGTCTAGGATGACGCTCTGTGCGTTTACCATACGAAGCTCTATAAATATCTACAATGGCACTTATAAAACCCTTAATATCTTCAATAGTAGACTTTTGAAATGCCGATAGTTCTTCAATTTCACATATCCAAGAACCCTGCAATTTCTTATAGACCTCATCACCTTTAAACGTTTTAATACTTTGGTTATACCAATGACCTCCCAATTTACTCACTGCCGTAGATTTCCCAACACCTTGACCACCATATAAAATAATCATGGAATCATATTTAATACCTGGCTGATAGATTCTAGCAACTGCACCCATCATCCATTTTTTTGTAACTTCTCTATTGTAATGGTTATCTTCAGCACCTAAATAATCAATGAAGAGCGTTTCAATTCTTTTGATTCCGTCCCATGATTTAGATTCAATCATCGATTTAATAGGGTGGAATCTATTTTGATAAGCTTCCTTTTCAATCACAGTATCAATAAGATCACGGCTAAACTGCACATTATACAATCTATCAATATGTGAAATCACATGTGTGGTATCTATATCAGCCCAATAATAATTCGCATCCCCTTTTGACCTCCAATACGGTAGACGTTTCAGTTTGGTTACTTTTTCAAAAGCGTCATATTGTACTAGCCCTTTTAAACTCTCATCATTACACAATATGATTTCAGCATTTGTAGTCGTTTTTTTCAATGCTTGTGTAGTAGCAGAACGCCTTAATTGACTTTTCCAATCATTAGCATTTAAAACACCGGTTCTGCTATCAATCATTTCAAATACTTCTTCGTTTGTAACATCTTCCAAACAAAAACCTCCATTTCTAACTGTATTTACTATCTTTTTTCAAAATACTTTTAAAAGTATTGTTTACTTCACTTTGATTAATAGGTGGTTTGCATACACTTGCCCACGCACTCACTAACCCATAAACTAAGTTTGGATCTACATACCTACGCAAAAGATAACCTGTAATTGAAGCCAATGTTGAATTGCGCTCTCCCTCACTTACACCAAAAGCTATATCTCGCCAATACGCACTATCACGTCGTGTGTACCCTTTGATATTAGGACTATCATTTGATTGTTTATACCCCTTTGACCACTGCTCGAGCATATCAACATTCATAATCGGACAGTCATTCACTCGTTTAATAAATATGTGTCCTTTTTGAATAACTGGTAACGCAAAACATCTACTTGGCTGATATGAACCTTCATCAACTTTGTGGCCAATTTTATTCGCTAATACTTTTGTATAATTACGATAATCATCTGCACTTATTCGCTCATTTAGAGGGATATACAGGCGTATTCTAGCTTGTTCAGTTCTGTGCGAGTAACTTGTGTGCCAAAACCATGCAACATTGCTTAAAGCTGAGCTGATTGCTTCATGTAATTGCTTTAAATCATTTATTTCATCGTAATCAAGTACAATCACATCTCTGTATACGACATTAACGTCATTGCGATGCTTTTTGATAATTTCACCATGATCATTTGCACCGTTTTTAATATCACCGTAAACAGCAACACCACGTGCATACTTATAATTTGCTTCTATAGGTACAGACAGTTTATTAACCAACTTACTCCAATTAATTTTTGAAAAGCTATTAAATGAACGTGAGTCTAAACTTTCATAATGTACCACTGAAACATGTGTGTCATATTCTAATTTAATTTCATTCATTTTTTGTACCTCTAGTGATTCACAGAGTAAAAAATGTTATAATAAACATGTGTAATTTCTAAATTACTCTGTGATTTTTAATTTTTGTGCGTCATCTGATACCTCGCCAAAGTTCTCAGATGATGCTTTTTCTATTTCATGAAATTTTTGTATAAGTTCACCGAATTCTTTTAAGTACACATGTAATAACTCAACTGTATGTTCATTTTGTATACGATGTTCTAAATAGCTAGCAGAAAAATTAATATGTTCCCGTTTTGTTTCTAATTCATTTTTTACAAATCTATCTTCAACAAACCAAGCATGTTTGGTAGCTACATCATTAATTTTTTGTTTTATCACTTCAATGTCACACATTAAATCTTTAATTTCCCAATTCATTTTTATTCTCCTTTCTCTAATTGAAAATTATTCTTTAATTCTTGTGCGCACCATTTCATTATCAATTCTAAGTGCTTTTCACGACTGATCTCTGAAACCACTTCAATACCATTAACATATTCTGTGTGTTCATAACTTTCCAAGTTATTCATGACACTTAACTCAAGTTGATAAACCACGTGTTCTATTACTTCTTTTTGTTCATTATTCATTTTCTAATCCTCCTGTTAAATTACATCCTAAAGTTATTAGCCAAGCATAAACGCTAAAAGCAACATACATGTTAGATATTGCTAGTAATAAAATTGTTAACAATGAAACTAAGCAGATATAAGTTAAGTACATTTTCATTGCCTTGCCTCCTATTCTCCTACTTTAATTTTTGATGAAAATAACTCATCAATTGGCATATCATACATTTCTGAAAGAATCTGACACTCATTTAAATTAAATATTGCTTTACCACTTTCCTTTAACTGGTAACGTTGTGGACTAATACCAAGTTTGCTAGCAACTTTCTTTTGTGTGTCACCTTTTTCTTTTCTAGTAATGTATAACATTGGATAAGCTAGTTTTGTCATTTGAGCACCTCTTTTACGTAGTTTTGCGTCGGATTTTAATTAAAAAAAATATCATCTAAAGTTATATTGGTCATTCCCTTTGAAATAAGTATGTTTTTAAAAGTTAACATTTCTTCTTTCTTAAATTCCGTTTTTCCTTTTTCTTTATTTCTGTATGACTGTTCTGATATTTTAAGCTCTTTTGCCATTTGTTGTTGTGTGAAGTTCAACATTTTCCTATAACCCAGTACTTTATTCACTTATTATCACCTCTTCCCTAGACGTAAGTTCTCGTCTGTATGTATAATATAACAGACACGAAAACTAAAAGCAACACAAAAACGTCGGTTTACGAAAGTTTTTATAGATATTCTCATTAGATAGGAAGTGAAAATATGGATAAAAAAACAGATATTGGTTTACGCATCAAAAGTATCAGACTTGCTAAAGGATTGAATTTAAGAGAATTTGGCGAAGAAATATCAAAATTAACAAAAGAAAAAAAATATATTTCGGATAGTATAGTTAGTCGATGGGAAAAAGGGGTGTCAATCCCCAATGCCAAAAGGTTAAAAGCTATTGCAGAATATGGTAATGTGTCTATTAATTTTTTACTATATGGAAATGAGATTTCATACGAAGATATTTATCAAAACATAAAATCAGTGAATATGAAAAACAATATTCAAGACAAGTTAATTGATTTTATCGTTAATTATATGCCCTCTAGTGAGCAAAATACTTATTATTTTAAAGTAGCTAGTTTAATTACAATTATTAATGATCATACAGATTCAAATATAGATTGTATAATAGAACAAATGTATTCATTCATCTCAAATGAGAACATGACATTTTACCATCACGGTGTTTATTTATTGCTAAACGAAGATTTCAAAAAATTACCTGTACAATTATATCTCACTGAATTTATTTATCATTTATTAATCCAAATTTCATTAAAATATCCTGAAGTCTACTTTTTAAACTTGTTGTCGCAATTTGACGACCTCAAAAGTAATATACAAGAAATTTCAACTAAGCATGAAATATTACACAATCATACTAGAAGAAGTAAAATAGCAGAATTTATAGACTCTAAAGAATACCAAAAATTAATGAATAAAATCGATGTTATGAAAGAAAAGTTACTCAATAAAAATATTTTAAAAAAACAAGGCGATACTCATGACACATAACTTAAACCTATCCCATAACATATATAAAGACACTAAACGCGGTACTTATTATTTCCGTATCACTTACTATGACAAGAGCAATACTCGTAAGTACATAACACGTAAGGGGTTTAAACAACGTAAAGACGCAGTTAAGAAATGTAACGAAATGATGGACGAATTAGAGGGAGTCGGACACCTTAATAGATTACCTTTTGACAAGCTCGTTGAAGAATATATAGACTGGTATTCAGCACGTCGAAAGACATCAAGTGTAAAAGCATTAAAAACACATACAAATAACCACTTGCTACCTTATTTTAAATCTATGGATGTATTTAAAATGACTACACAAGATGTGATGAAATTTCAGAATAAGAAGTTAAAAGAGGGGCATTCTGGAGACTACTTAAAGAAGATGCATGTATATTTAGTATCATTACTGAATCATGCAATGAAGTTTCATGAGTTAAAACAAAATGTTGCATCTCTTGTAGGGAATTTTGAAATAGAATCACAGAAACGATTGAATTATTGGACATTAGAACAATTCAATCAATTTTATGGTGCGCTAGTGACACAACAACAAAAGTTATTCTTTAAACTATTGTTCTACTCTGGAGCACGCAAAGGCGAAATCAGAGCGCTCACATGGCGCGATATTAACTTTGATGATGATTTTATCCATATAAACAAAACGGACTATCACGGTGAAGTGACAGCCCCTAAAACGAAATCAGCCATACGCGATATATATTTGCCTACTCACATGATGGATGACATCAAAGGTTATTTAAATTGGTATAAAGAGAATAACATATTTAAAGATGATTATGTATTATTTGGTACATTCTATAAAGCTTACAGCGAGTCTACCATTGATCGTTGGTTTACTAACGCATTAAAAGTGTTGGATGAGCAATTACCAAATGGACAAAATTTCCCTAGAATCGTTATACACGAGTTAAGACATAGTCATGCATCTATGTTAGTTAATCTAGGGGCCAGTGTAATGATTATAGCTCAGCGTTTAGGTCACAGCGATACGACTGAAGTATATAACCGATATGGTCATTTATATCCTAGTACACAGAAAGAAATAGTTAAATACTTATAAGGCACTACCAACTAAAATTGGTGGTGTCTTTTTGTATCCTGTGCATTTTCTGTGCACTATCTGTGCACTCAAAAACAAAAAGCCTACAACCACTAAGGTTGCAGACTATATAATGGAGACGGCGGGATTTGAACCCGCGTCCAGAGGTCCTGATACACATCTTTCTACGTGTGTAGTTTATCGAAAAGTTTCGCATCATGAAAAGTGATAAACAACCAACATGATGCTAGCTTGATTAAGTTTCTTCTAAACAGACTTCAAACGGCAGTGTTTAGCATATCCTATTAAGGTTGAATCGCGTTAACAGCACATAGGAAATGCTGTTAGGCGATGCAGAGTGCGATTAGGCAGCTACTGCGAAATTATTGTTTGATTTGCCAGTTATTATAAACTGTGTGTGTTGATGACGAAGACAACCCTCCGACACGCTTAATGAGCTCGGGGGACCCCTGTCGAATCCATGAACGTCCCCGAAATAATAAATCAAACAAATCATACTTTTGTAATTTACAAAAGCACATATAACTATATCAAATATAGCCCGATTAAGCAACTAAATCGCTTAATAACGGGCTTTCATATCGCGCGCAACATCTCGTTTGACTGCTTTTTCTTTCAAAGCTTGACGTTTATCATATTTTTTCTTACCTCGTGCAACACCAAGTAATACTTTACAATGTCCATGCTTCAAATAAAGCTTTAACGGCACAATCGAATAACCAATCTCACGTGTTTGATCACCCAATTTAATGATTTCACGCTTGTGCAATAATAATTTTCGAGAACGAAGAGGATCGTGATTAAAACGATTCCCTTCTTCGTATGGTGCTATATGCATATTATTCAAATACATTTCACCGTTTTTAACTTGCGCATAACTATCTTTAAGGTTAGCACTACCTCGGCGAATTGATTTTATTTCTGTGCCTTGCAATACAATTCCTGCTTCAATCGTGTCTTCAATATTATAATCATGTCTAGCTTTACGATTTTCCGCTAATGTACCTGGTGATTTCTTCTTAGCCATTCATACTCACCTCATTGCTGCTTATTTTTTCTTACGACGTGCTTTCTTTTTCACACTTTTATCTTTATAAAATGGCTTATGTTTACTGTTTCCTGATTTGTCATTTTTACGTTCATTTTTACCTTTACGTTGCTTACCTTTTTTCTTATGACCTTTATCATCAGATTTCGATTTATCTAATGATTTACCACGCGTTTTAGCTTGAATTGTCTTACCTCGCGCTGGGCGCTGTGATCGATCATTTTTCGGTAAAGGCATACCTACAATTTGAAAATCAATTAATCGTTCATCTACATCAACATGCGTCACTTTAACCTTAACTGTGTCACCAATTCTAAATACTTTAGCTTGACGCTCACCAATTAATGCCATTTGACGCTCTTCAAAACGGTAATAATCATCAGTCATATTCGCAATATGAACCATACCTTCTATCGTATTTGGCAATTCAATGAACATACCGAAGTTAGCTACTGAGCTGACAATACCTTCAAATTCATCACCAATATGTTGAATCATATATTCTGCTTTTTTCAATTCATCAGTATCACGTTCTGCCTCAATAGCACGACGTTCACGTTTAGAAGTATGTTCAGCTAACTCAGGCAATTTGTCTTCCCAACGCTTCACTTCTTTGTTATCCATTGATTTCTCAATTAAATACTTACGGATTAAACGATGAACTGTTAAATCAGGATAACGTCTAATTGGTGATGTAAAATGCGTATAATATTCAGCTGATAAGCCAAAATGTCCCAAGTTCACATCATCATAATGCGCTTGTTGCATTGAACGTAACATCATTGTTGAAATGACCATTTGTTCAGGTCGACCTTCTACTTCTTCTTGAACCTTTTGAAGTGTTGTTGGATGAATATCTTCGCCAGTACCCTTAATCATGATGCCAAAGTTTGTAATAAAATCAAAGAATTGTCTTAAGCGATCTGATTTAGGTTGCTCATGCACTCGGTAAATAAAAGGTACATCTAACTTACTAAAATGTTCAGCAACTGTTTCATTTGCAATTAACATAAATGATTCAATTAGACGTTCACCCTCGCCACGTTGTCTTAATTGAACATCTGTTGGTATACCGTCTTCGTTAACTAATACTTTTGCTTCACTAATATCAAAATCGATTTCACCACGTCGTTTTCTCATTTGAATCAAACGATTAGATAAATCTTGTGCTAAATCTAACATAGGCGTAATTTCTTTATATTGTTCGCGAATGTTAGGATCCTTTTCAGTAATAATCTGATTTAC
>OFLS01000409.1_pt1 | contig 13953 bp, 15 predicted proteins | sample 1540891 | NCBI WGS metagenome assembly OFLS01 (sample SAMEA4413038, study PRJEB24355) | metagenome | biome: human; feature: gut; material: faeces | place: United Kingdom | collected 2010
TTAATTTTTATAGTAACTAATTCTTTAAGATTATTATAATCACCTTTCTTTATTTAATATTAATCCTCATCTAAATCATTCCAACTGTGTAAACAATGACTCCAAAGATGCTCCTTTACTATATTTCTACTTTTACATTTTGGACATTCTTTATTTTCCTTAAAAAATAAAATTCTTTTTAACATTCCTATGTTAAAAGTATTCCCACAATTAATACAAATAAAACCATAGGTGCTTAATATCCAAAGTCTAAATAAAAATATTTCTAAAAATACATAAATTAAAAATAAAATAAAACTAAATAAATTCATAGGTATTAATGTATAGGCAATTATGGCTGTTGAAATTACTATAAGGCTAAAAATTAATAAAGTTAATTTATTTTTTTTAAATTTCATATGAAACTCTTCCTTAAGAATTGCTTAGATATTCTCTACTCTTTTTTTCTTAAATAAGAATCAATGGACTTTGCAGCTTTTTTTCCTGCTCCCATGGCAAGAATAACTGTAGCTGCTCCTGTAACAGCATCTCCTCCTGCATAAATTCCCTTTAAGGAGGTTTTTAAGCTTTCTTCATCTACAAGGAGACATCCTCTCTTATTTGTCTTTAATCCCTTTGTGGCATTAGATATTAGTGGATTAGGAGAAGTTCCTAATGACATTATTACACTATCTACTTCCATAATAAACTCTGAATTTTCAATTTCAATTGGTCTTCTTCTTCCTGAAGAATCTTCCTCTCCAAGTTTCATCCTTATACACTTTATACCCTTTACCCAGCCCTTTTCATCAGTTAAAATTGCAGTAGGATTAGTTAAAACATCTAAAATAACTCCTTCTTCCTTAGCATGATGAATTTCTTCTAATCTAGCTGGTAACTCCTTTTCACTTCTTCTATAAATTATGTGAGTTTCTGCTCCTAATCTTAAGGAAGTTCTAGCTGCATCCATGGCAACATTTCCTCCACCAACTACAGCAACCTTTTTTCCTAAATTCAAAGGAGTGTGACTTTCATTTTTAAAAGCCTTCATAAGATTTACCCTAGTTAAAACTTCATTGGCTGAAAAAACTCCATTGGCATTTTCCCCTTTAATCCCCATGAATTTTGGAAGACCTGCTCCAGAACCTATAAAGACAGCCTTAAACCCTTCATTTTCTATTAATTCATCAATGTCCACAGTTTTTCCTACAACAACATTGTTTTCTATTTTAACTCCTAGTTTTTTTATTTCCTCTATTTCATATTTAACTACATCCTTCTTTGGTAATCTAAACTCTGGAATTCCATAAACTAAAACCCCTCCAGATTCATGTAGTGCTTCAAAAATAGTTACTCTATATCCTAGTTTAGCTAGTTCTCCTGCACAGGTTAAACCAGCAGGGCCACTTCCAATAACAGCTACCTTTTCTAAAATCTTTTCACTCTTTTTTAAAGAGCTTAATTTATTATTTCTTGCAAAGTCTGCTATAAATCTTTCTAATTGACCAATAGCTAATGGTTCTCCCTTTATTCCTAAAACACACTTTCCTTCACATTGAGATTCTTGTGGGCAAACTCTTCCACATACAGCAGGTAAAGCATTATATTTTGATAATTCTTCAAAAGAAGCTGAAAAATCTCCTTTTTTTATGAAAGATATAAAACTTGGTATATTTACAGAAACAGGGCACCCTTCTACACACTTAGGATTTTTACACCCTAAACATCTATTTGCCTCTTCAATAGCCTCTTCTTCTCCATATCCTAGGGAAACCTCCTTAAAGTTTTTACCTCTTTCTATTGGATTTTGCTCCCTAGACTTAACTCTTTTCTTTTTTAAATTACTCATTTTTCAAATCACCTCTACATCCGCATCCACCATGACTATGGGTATTTCCCTCTTTAAGTTTTAAAAAAGCTCTTCCTTCTTCTGTTTTATAGATAGCTTGTCTTCTAATAGATTCATCAAAATCTACTAAATGCCCATTAAATTCTGGTCCATCAACACAAGCAAACTTAACTTCTCCTCCTACTGTAACCCTACAAGCACCACACATTCCAGTTCCATCAACCATTATGGGATTTAAGCTTACAGTGGTAGGAATATTTAATTCCTTTGTAAGAATGCACATAAACTTCATCATTATCATGGGTCCAATTACAATTGCTCTATTATAATTTATGCCCTTATTCTTAACTAGATTTTCTAAAAGGTCAGTTACTCTTCCCTTAAATCCATAACTTCCATCATCAGTAGCTATATATAGATTTTTAGAAACCTCCCTAAGTTCCTTTTCAAAGATTAATAAATCCTTATTTCTAGCTCCAACTATAACATCTGCTAAAATTCCATGGTTATATAGCCACTTTACTTGAGGATATACAGGTGCAGCTCCAACTCCACCAGCTACAAATAGTATTCTTTCCTTTTTTAACTCCTCTAAATCTTCATATATAAAGTCACTTTCTTTTCCTAAAGGGCCAAGAAAATCATGTATATAGTCACCTTCATTGTATTTTCCAAGTTCTAAGGTACTAGCCCCAAGGCCTTGAACAACAATGGTTACACTTTTATCTTCCTTATTATAATCAGCTATGGTTAAAGGAATTCTTTCCCCCTCTTCATCTGTTCTAAGTATTATAAATTGACCTGGCTTAGCCTTATTGGCTACTCTAGGTGCTTCTATCTTCATTAAATAAACAGAGTTATTTAAATATCTTTTTTCTAAAATTTTAAACATCTAACTAAACCTCTCCCAAAAAATATTTTATTCTCCCACCTAAAAAAATAGGATTGTATCAAAGAACTCATAAAATTTATAACTTTTATCTTTGAGTTTTAACACAATCCTCTTATCTTTGCCTTATTTTAACTAGAAAAAATTTATTCTATAAAATCTATTTTAAATAGCTTTTATAATAAATCCTAAATATTTTAAAATAAGCCTTTTTATATTTAAAAACTTATTTTATTTCTTCTACCTTATATTTTGCCTTTATATTTTCACTATACATAAAGGCTTTATATTTTGCATTTCTACTTTAATATATATCTTGATTTATATTTTCCTTAAAAATCTTCTCTTCTTTAAAAATCCACATCACTGCCGTAATATGCACAAGTATATAATTTTTCCATAGTCTCATCATCAACTTCCCTTGGATTTGATCCTGTGCATGGATCTAAAACAGCATTATGAGCTATAAATTTAAGATTAGCTTTAAAGTCATTCTCTTCTATACCATACTCTTTCATTGATGAAGGTATATTTAATTCCTTATTAAACTTATTTATTAAATCTATTAGGGCATCTGTTAGTTCTCTTTCACTTTCTCCCTTTAATCCAATATGTCTTGCAATGTTAGCATATCTATCTTCACAAGCTTTTCTATTATATTTAATTACATATGGCAAGAAGATAGCATTAGCACATCCATGTGGTATATGGAATACGGCACCTACCTTATGAGCCATAGAATGTACTATTCCTAAAAGAGCATTAGAGAAGGCCATTCCTGCTAAACATTGAGCCTCATGCATTTCTCCCCTAGCTTCCATATCCCCCTTAAATGAATTTACTAAGTGCATATTAACCATTTCAATTGCCTTTAAAGCTAAAGGATCTGTAAAGTTTGATCTTAAACTTGCAGTATAAGCCTCAATAGCATGAGTTAAGGCATCCATTCCTGTGTGAGCTACTAACTTCTCTGGCATAGTTTCTGCTAAGCTAGGATCAACAATAGCTATATCTGGAGTTATTTCAAAATCTGCTAAAGGATATTTAATCTTAGCCTTATAATCAGTTATTACTGAAAAGGCAGTTACCTCTGTAGCAGTTCCAGAAGTTGATGGGATAGCTACAAACTTTGCTTTTCTTCTAAGCTTAGGTAATCCAAAAGGAACAATGGCCTTTTCAAAAGTAAAATCAGGATACTCGTAGAAAATCCACATAGCCTTTGCTGCATCAATAGGTGAACCTCCTCCTATGGAAACTATCCAGTCTGGATTAAATTCCTCCATTTCCTTTGCACCCTTCATAACAGTTTCTACTGATGGATCTGGTTCTACTCCTTCAAAAACCTTTGTTTCCATATTAGCTTCCTTTAAATAACTTAAAACCTTATCTAAAAAGCCAAATCTTTTCATTGATCCGCCACCAATAACTATAAAGGCCTTTTTACCTTCTAAACTCTTTAATACTTCTAAGGAATCTTTTCCATGATATATGTCCCTTGGTAAAGTAAATCTTGCCATACTAATAATTCCTCCCAAAACAATATATTTTTCACAAAAAACAAAGTAGACTATATAAACTATAGTCTACTTTACATTTTATTTATTATTATTTAATTTTATTCCTAAATTCTATTTATTTTCTTTTTTCCATTCATCTAATTGTCTTTGTAACTCAACCTTTATATCTTCTAATCCTGAATCATATAACTTCTTATTTAACTTTTCTAAAGTCTCTTCAGTCTCTACAGAACCTGTGTATAAAGGTTTTATAAACTCTTTAAAGGTATTACTTACAGCTGACATTTGAGTTACAACTTTTTCTGTATCAAATTTAAATCCTAATATAGTTGAAGTTTTAGCCTTTTGGTTAAATTCTTCAAAAGCATCCCACTTGTCTACTGGGTCACTATCTAAAACATAAGTGTCAAATAAGTTTCCATAAGCCCAGCTTGTAACACTATATGGTCCATTTGGATCTCTCTTTATTTGATTATCACTAACTTTTTCATAATGAGTTCCCTCTATTCCAAACATTAATAGGTTTCTTAATGTAGAATCTTTATTTACTAAATTTATAAGTTCCATAGCCTTTTCTGGATGCTTAGAAGTTGCTGATATAGCAGTCATAGCTCCTGTAGTTGAAGCATTTGTAACATATGGAGAAACTATTGATGAAGTTACAACTTCTCTACCTAAAGCTTGTCCCCATCCATTTTCTGCATATGGTTGTCCATCAGCTTTCCACATAAATCTCTTAACTTCATTTTTCATATTATTAACTGCTGCATCTTGATTTATATATCCTTTTTCATAGTATTCTCTTAATTTAGTCATCATAGCCTTCATTTCTTCTGTCTCATACATATTTTGTACAGTTAAAGTATCATCATTAAAGAATACTCCTAAAGGTCTCATTATTTCATCAAACTCTAATGGAATTGAATCCCCTTGAGTGTAGAATGGTACAAAATCTGGTTCCTTTTCTTTTATGATTTGTAACCATGGTTCTAAATCTTCTACTGAGTGTAAATCTTGATATGGAATATCATATTTTTCAACAAGCTCCTTATCAAATACCCACATAGGTGCTCCTGCTATTTCTTTTTGGTTTGGAACTCCATATATTTTTCCATCAACCTCAGCACCTTTCCAAAGTCTTTCATCTATAACCCCTTTAAGGTCTGCTCCCTCTTTATCTAATAAGTCATTTAATTCAAGGAAAGCACCTTTTCTAGCATTTTCTAAATATGGGAAAGCCCATGAACATGTAAATGCTAAATCATATTCTTCTCCTGAGTTAGCTATTACATTCATTTTTTGGCTGTAATCACCAAAGTCAATATGTTTTATGTCTACAGTAGCATTTATTTTATCTTTTATATATTTATTTACTTCCTCTTCTACTAATTCTCCATCAGTTTGAGGTTGACCTATAACATACCATACTAAGTTAACTGGCTCCTCACTTGCTGCTCCTCCCTCTGCTTTTTTGTCACTTGAGCCACATCCTGTAAGCATTACAGATGTAGTCATTACTCCTCCTAAAATTAATGCTAATAATTTTTTGTGTCTAAGCATTTTTTTTCCCCCTCATATCCTATTTTTATACCATTTAGATCCCTTAATCTCAAAGACTAAACAAACGTTTACAACAATCATATACTTTATCAAATTTAATTAAAACTAATATGATAATCATATATATTTTTTAGTATTTTGTTTGAGAAGCTTTAAGTAAATTAAAGTTTCTATAGTTAATTTATAACATAACAGTAAAAAAGTCAACATTACAAAAAAGTCCTCTATTAATGTGTCCAACAGGCTATTTTACTACATTTCAAGGGTTTTTAACATCAAAAGATTTTTATATATATTCTGTTAACTTTTTAAATATTTTAAAAAGTTTGAAATTTTTGTAATATAACTATTACATTTTGAATATTTTTATTCTTTCTCTAATCATATATGATTAAAATGTATGCTATATTTTTAATTAGACTTATTATTCTGTAGAATTATACTTTTACTTTTTATTTAAAATTTGTTAACATTATAAAAAAGTATATTTATAATAATATTTAAGGAGATAATTAAAATGCAAAAACTTTTACTTGCTTTAATAGTAGGGCTCGGTGGATTTTTAGGTGCATCCTTGAGATATATTATTTCAATTTTTGCAGCTAAAAATTTTGGAGGAACCTTTCCATATGGTACTCTAATTGCAAATATTTTAGGTGCTCTTTTAATAGGTTTCATTATGGAATTCAGTATGGATAGTGCATTAATCTCATCTAATATGAAACTTTTTTTGACCACTGGCATTATGGGAGGCCTTACTACATTTTCTACTTTTTCCTATGAAACAGTTAGTATGTTAACTAGTGGTAATATAACTTTAGGAATAGAAAATATAACCTTAAACTTAGGTTGTAGTTTATTGTTTGTTGTAATAGGTCAAAAACTTGCTAAGATATTATTTTAATTTTTAGGGGGAATCTTTTATGAGAAATGAATTCAAAGGTAGCTTTTTAAAAATATTTATTGATGAATCTGATAAGTATAATGGTGAACCACTTTACTCAGAGATATTAAAAGTACTAAAAAAAGAAAATATCTTGGGGGCAACTGTAATAAGAGGAATTGAAGGCTTAGATAGCCATCATAAAATACATTCTGATTTTATTGAAATACTTGCTAGAAACTTACCTATAGTCATAGAAGTTATTGAAAGTAAGGAAAAAATAAATGAATTAATAGAACTCATTGAGCCTATGATAGAAACTGGAACCATTACAGTTATAGATAATATTCAGGTAATATCTTTAAATAAAAAAACAGACTAAAAAGTCTGCTTTTTTATTTTCCAATCATTTAATTGTCTTTCTAATTCTTCCTTAACTTTATCTATTCCAGCACTTTCAAGCTTATTAATAAGCTTTGAAACATATTCATCTGTATCTACTAATCCAGTATATAAACTTCTTGTAAACTCTTCAAGAACAGTATTTACATCCTTTAGTTCAATACTTACCTTACTAGGGTCAAACTTAAATCCTAAGGCTTGAGATACATTAGACTTATTATTAACCTCTTTAAATTCATCCCATTTATTTTCTGGTTCATCTTCTAATACATATGTTATAAATAAATTTCCTAAAGTGTAGTAATCAACCATATAATTTTTAGATTCTTCTAAAAGCCTAATTTTATTATTTGAAATTTTTTCATAGTGAACTCCTTCAATTCCATAATTAATAAGATTTCTTAAATACTTATCTGTATTTAAAAGATTTAAAAACTCCATAGCTTTTTCAGGATTTTTTGAATTTTTTGATATGGCAATCATAGAACCATTTACTGATCCATTTGTAATATAACTTTCTAAAATTGGTGTAGCAACAACCTCTCCTCCACTTTTAATAGACCATATTTTTTCAGCATAAGGCTGCCCATCAGCTTTAGTTACAAATCTTTTAGTGGAAAAATCACCAGCATTCCCAATTTTAGTATTGGTATATCCAAGCTCCTTATATCTTCTCATAGTCTTTAAATTATTAATCATCTCTTCAGTTTTAAATATATTTATTACCTCAAAGCTATTACTTTCTAAATTTATTCCTAAAGCAGGAGCTAATTGATCCCAAATCATAGGAACTGAATAACTATCATCAACGTAAAAAGGAATTACCCCTTCTTCATTTTCTTTAATTAACTTTAACCAAGGTTCTAAATCATCTAAAGTTTTTATATCCTTATAGGGAATATTATATTTTTCTACATATTCTTTAGAAAATACCCACATAGGCATACTAGCAATCTCCTTTTGGTTTGGAATAGCATATATACAACCATCTATTGCTGCTCCCTCCCAAAACTTTTTATCAAGAGCTTTATAAACATCCTTTCCATACTCTTTAATCAGGTTATTTAAATTAAGAAAGTCTCCTTCCTTTGCATTAGGATAATAATCATTAGCCCAGGAAGATGTAAATACCAGGTCAAAAATTTCTCCTTCATTGGTTTTATTATTCATTACCTTTGTAAAATCCGCATAATCTACAAATCTAATATCAATAGTTGCATTTATTTTTTTAGTTAAATAGTTATTTACTTCCCTTTCAACCCTATCCATATCAGCAGGTTCTATTCCAATGGTGTACCAAACCAGCTCTATATTTTCATTATTTAAACGTTTAATATAGTTTCCATTTTTAATTATATTAAATATTATTAGAAATATCATAAGTATTGCACTTATAATAATTAAAAGAGATTTTTCTAATTTTCTCAATATTAGACCTCCTTTTATTTATTACATCTACATTATATTTTGTTTCTCTAATTCTTTAAATGAATATTTTTTATATAATATTACTTTTTTTTATAAACTTATTTACATACTTATAGTAGACTTCTTAAAAATTTAGTAATAAAATATATTTATTAATTTTAGGAGGCAATAAGATGCATTTTATTCAAAATATAGATATAAATATACTTTACTTTATACAAAATAATATACAAAATAAGTTTCTTAATCCAATAATGATTTTCTTAACTTCATTGGGTAATTTAGGCTTTATATGGATTGCCATAAGCATCTTACTTATAATTTCAAAAAAATATAGAAAAATAGGATTATTAACCTTAGCTGTTTTAATTGTTAACACCCTGCTTGGTGAAGGACTTCTTAAACATATTATAGAAAGATCTAGACCCTTTGCAACATATGAAAGCTTACATATAATGATACCTAAACCAAGTAGTTACTCTATGCCCTCTGGTCATACTTCTGCATCCTTTGCAGCAGCATTTATGTTAGCTTATTATTTTAAAAATATAAGAGTATATATCTATTCCTTAGCTTCTTTAATAGCTTTTTCTAGATTATACTTGCTTGTTCACTATCCAAGTGATGTATTAACAGGTGCTTTACTAGGATATTTAAGCTTCTTAATAGTTATAAAATCCTATGAACTTATACAAAAATCTAAAATAAAAGATCAAAGAAAGTCTTTTTAGACTCTCTTTGATCTCTTTTTTATTTTTGATAATAACTTTTCATAATATTTTATACTATTTTTTAAGGTTGTAACCACATACTCTTCATTTTCCCCAGTACTAGTTTCTCCAGTAAGCATAAACCCTGTTACGCCACACCTAATAAAATGATATATATCGCTTAATTCATTTATTGTAGGCTTATTTTGTTTATTTCTAATAGATGAAAGTACATTTGTGGCTACTATTATTGATTTATTCTCATTTTTTAAAGCATATAATATTTTTTCTTGCACTATAGGAACATTTAATATTCCAATTTCTGCTGTTAAATCTCCCCTTGCTATAACTATTCCATCTAATTCTTTAGCAACTTCTTTAATATTATTTATTCCTTCATTAGTTTCAATTTTCCCCCAAAGCTTAGGAATAAATTGATTTGACTTTAAATTTTTAAAAACAATATTTTTAAATTCTCTACATTCTTCCATATAAGAACAATAAGAATAATCTATAATATCTACTTTATTATCTAAGGCAAATCTAATATCTTCTAAATCCTTTTCGCTTACCCCCCAATTTTTCCTATCTAAATTAGGAAGATTACATCCCTTTTCTTTTCTAACTACACCACCTAATTTAACCTTAGTCTTTATTAATCCATTGTTATTGCTTATTACTATGAACTCCATAGTGGCATCTTTCATATATATCTTTTTAAAGTTATTGTTATATATAAACTTATTTTTTATATTTAAAGGTATAAGTTTATTTCTATCAATATTTTTAATATAAACATCATAAGTTTCCTCTGAACAAAAATAAACTAAATCACCTGTATTAACTTTAAATGTTCCATATATATTATTAGCTACCCTAATCTTATTTCCCTGTAAGTCTAAAAGAACTTTTACATCCTTATGATTGCTTCTTATGTAATCTATACAACATTCTACATCTCTATGCTTGCCATGGGATAGATTCATCCTAATTATATTGCCTCCACCTTTTACTATGTTATCTATTTTATTAAAGATTTCATTTTTGCTCTGTTCACTTTTGCTTATAAACCTTGTGTTTATACTGCCTATAATATCCATAACTTCCCCCATAAATATTGCTACTCATTGATTTATATGCATAATAAGCTTTAAATATTATTTATATATCTTATCAATTAAAAAAGCTTAACATAATAATATTTCTTACTACTAATTTTATTCCTAAAAATACTGCTTATAATATTTCTTAGTATAATCATAAAAAGTTTCTAAAGAAAACTCTAAATCAAAGAAGTCATATCAAAAACTATAAACTCTATGTTTAAGTATTAATACAACTTCTTTAAAATAAGGCTATATTTAAACTACTGTTAATTTTAAGTATATATCTTAAAATTAATATTAACTCAAAATAAAGCTTAAAGCAAAATATGGATAACTAAACCTATTAATTAAAGAAATAAGATTAGCTTACTTCCTTAATTATTTTATATAGTGCATCTGCTAATTTTTCTTTATTTATACTATCTATTTCAGTATCACTTATATTTATAATTAAGCATAAAGAGTCTAAATTTTTTACTAAATATAATCCTTTTCCACTTTTAATACTTATCTGTGAAAGTCCTATATAATCAACCATATCTTCTAAGTTTAAGGATACAACACGCCTAAGAATTTGATCATCACCTAAAATTTCTATTCTCTTATCTTCTCCTATGCTCTTAGTTATTCTTATAAATATATCTGCCTTTGTATTATTAGATAATAAAACTTTCTTAAAAAAACTTTCTCCTAAACAACATTCTTCATTAAAACAATCTATAGTAAGATCTCCTTCTTCCTTTAATTTTTTTATTAATACTTTTCTTAAATAGGAGTCATTTATATCTAATGCATATTTCACTATAAATCACCTCCTTAATTCTAAGGACAATTGTAATATATATTATTCATTTTCTTAAAAAAAGTTCTACTAAAAACATAAGTTTCATAAATTAAACTGAAGGAGGTGATAAATTTGATGAAAAAAATTACTAAAATATTTTTAATAACCCTATGTTTTTCTCTTATTTTAATTTCATGTTCTAAAATTAATATTCCTTCTAAGGAAAAACCTTCTTTAAACTATCACACTAAAAATTTAAGTGAACTAGTTTCTAAGAATAATATAAAAATCAGATTATTAGATATGAATATTTATAGTGAAGTAATTGTTGATAATGAAGATGTAAGAATTATTGATGACTTATTAAAAAGCCTAAAAGATTCTAACTTTATAAATGAGGAACCTTTACCTAATAAACCCTTATATAAAATTTTTATAGATTTAAATAGCGAAAAGTATGTAATAGATATTTATGGAGATGATTTAATAACCCTTTATCCTTGGGATAGTGATGTAAGCAAGGATTACTTAAGTTTAAAAGATATTCCTAATTCCTTTAAATTAGAACCATTTTGCCAGTATGTGTTTAATAAAAAACAATAAAAAAAGATATAGGATTTAGTATAAATCATTACTAAATTCTATATCTTTATTAAGAATAAATTATTTATATTTATTTATTTTTATTTAATTCTTCTAAAAGTTCAAATACACGCTTTCTATATAAGGGATGAATCTTATATGGAGCAATTTCATTTAATGGCTCTAAAACAAAACTTCTTTCATGCATTCTTGGATGTGGAAGTATGATCTCTTCATCTTCACTTATTAAATCGTTAAAAAATATTACATCTAAATCTATAGTTCTAGGCCCCCACTTAATCTTTCTCTCTCTTTTAAGCTTTTGTTCTACACTTAATAAAAACTTGATTAATTCCTTAGGGTTTAAAAGAGTTTTTATTTTACAAGCACCATTTAAAAATTCATCCTGCTCAGTATATCCCCAAGGTTCCGTCTCAATTAAATTAGATCTTTTTATAATTTCAGTATGATAAGCCTTATTTATTTCATTTAAAGCTTCTTCTATATAATATTTTTTATCTCCTATATTAGACCCATATGAAAGGTATGCCTCATTCCATCCTCTCTCTATTTCTATAGATACAGTATCTAAACTTCTTAATATAGGCGCCCATGGTTTCTTTAAAGAAACTTTCACTTTTTTTACAAGAGGGTATTCTAATAATATAAACTCACATAATTTTTCTGCTGCAGTTTCTATTAAATCATAGCTTTGCTTTTTAAACTCTTCCTCAACCTTATGTGCAAGTTCTCCATAATGAACAGATTTGCTTAAATCTCCAGTAACTCCAGCCTCTCTAGTATCTAAGAAAAGTTCTATACTTAAAACAAATTTTTGTCCAAGTCTCTTCTCCTCTTCAAAGACTCCATGATTACCAAAAACCTCAAAATCTTTAATAATAATTTTATCCATGAAAATTAACTCCTATCTTCTTACCATAGCATCAGTCATAAGGGCAGTTCTCTTATTTTCTAAAACATCATGAACTCTTACAAATTCGCATCCTTTAATTATTCCAAGAGTGGTTGTAGCTAAAGTACCTTCTAATCTTTCATCTGTTGGAAGATTTAAAGTATTACCTATTACTGATTTTCTTGATGTTCCTAATAAAACTGGATAGTCCATATTGCAAAACTCATCTAATCTATTTAATACTTCTAAGTTTTGATCATAATCCTTTGCAAAACCTATACCTGGGTCTAAAATTATATTTTCTTTCTTAACTCCAGCATCTAAGGCTATCTTTATACATTCTTCCATATCAGATTTCATAGTTTCTATGATGTCATCACCATACTCATTATCATTTCTATTGTGCATTATGCAACAAGGTACTCCATATTTAGCAGCTACAGTAGCCATATATTTGTCCTTTTTAAAGCCCCATACATCATTTATTAAGTCTGCACCTGCTTTTATAGCTTCCTCTGCCACTTTACCCTTATATGTATCAACTGATATAGGTATATCAAATTTTTCTCTTAAGGCTTTTATTACAGGTACTACTCTATTTAATTCCTCTTCTTCTCCTACTGGGGTATGAGTTGGTCTTGTTGACTCTCCTCCAATATCTACTATGTCAACACCATCATTAATCATCTTCTCAGCTCTCTTTAGAGCTAACTCAATATCATTATATTTTCCACCATCTGAAAATGAATCTGGAGTCACATTTAAAATTCCCATTATGTATGTTCTTTTTCCTATTTCAAACTCTTTATTTCCTATTTTCACAAAAGTTCCCCCTTAAATAATTATGTCTAAATTCTTTTTTTCTTTGCTCCACTTACAAAGTTTTTCAGCATTACATAAAAAACAGCTTCTTGATTTTTTATCAGCTAAGTAAATAATTTTATCTAATCCTTCTGCTTCACTATTTCTGTGATTTAAAATTCCACTTAAAATAATCTCTATTTCCTCTTTATTAAAATCACATTCCTTTAAAATATCCAAACTCAATTTATAAGAAGCCTTATTATGTTTTTCTCCACCTTTATATTCTACCCATCGTCCTATATCATGAAGAAGTCCTATTGCATATATAATTTCTTTAGATACATTTATATTTTCCTCTAAGACCATTATGTAGGCAATCCTTGATACATCTAAAAAATGCTCTAAGTTATGTTTGCAAAAAATCCTATCTTTTTCACAGAAAGAATTCTTATTTAAATAGTCTTTATACTTAATATTATTAAGTATCTTATTTACTCTCTCCATAATAAACACCTCGAAGAATAATATCTACATAGAAATCATTCTA
>OFLS01000415.1_pt1 | contig 13675 bp, 9 predicted proteins | sample 1540891 | NCBI WGS metagenome assembly OFLS01 (sample SAMEA4413038, study PRJEB24355) | metagenome | biome: human; feature: gut; material: faeces | place: United Kingdom | collected 2010
TCTAGGTATTAATGGTGACGAAGAGTGTTTCAAGACGAGGCATGGGTGAGCTCTGCGTTTGTGTAATTCTGGCTGAATTGGTTAAATGAACAACCTCGAGGTATGAAAATGCCTGTCTGCCGCATTGATGCACTCCACGAAGAGTACGCCGCGTTAATCGCCCTGCAGCCTTTATCGAGGTTTGTCTCTTTGCTGAGCTGGACGGAGATTTAACCGCTCAACTGGATGAGGCACTCCAATTTATGGGATGCATCCAGTGCTAGCACAGCATGACGAGCCCACTGAATCCGAATGTGAAGCATCCTCATCAACTGTGGCCTCGTTCTCAATGAAAGCCTGAGCAACAATGCTCAGGAGATTTGACCACGACGCACGCAATCTGCACGCCGGTCGGTCCCAGAAAACCTGAGCATTGCCGTTCAGAAACATCTAGTTCAGGGTGCCCATGAACGGGAAATACGTTCCTCAATGAAAGCCTGAACATTATTGTCCAAGAATCTATACGCACTTCATATGCAGCTGGTATGCAGTTTGCCTCAATGAATTCCTGAGCATTACTGCTCAGGAATGAGAGATGCCATTGTCTTTCATGAACTGTTCCGGCGTTCCTCAATGAAGTCCTGAGCATTACTGCTCAGGAATTTCTATGCCGACAAGCATCCTTGGACAGATGAGTTCCTCAATGAATTCCTGAGCATTACTGCTCAGGAATTCGCGGGTGACGTAATGTCGCCACACATATTTCAGTCCTCAATGAAGTCCTGAGCATTACTGCTCAGGAATTGCGGTATTCCGGATGCCGCCAGTAGTATTCGCGCCGTCCTCAATGAAGTCCTGAGCATTACTGCTCAGGAATGTGTCGGTACTGCCGGATTGTTTGATGGTGAGCCGTCCTCAATGAAGTCCTGAGCATTACTGCTCAGGAATGGTGTCGAAAGACATGTATTTAGCCCAATTCTTCGGAACTCCTCAATGAAGTCCTGAGCATTACTGCTCAGGAATGGATTCTGGGGCACTGTGAACGGGATTCTCGGCAAATCCTCAATGAAGTCCTGAGCATTACTGCTCAGGAATAATTTGCTCATGCCGTAAATGCCCCATCTATGAAGGAATCCTCAATGAAGTCCTGAGCATTACTGCTCAGGAATAGTCATTGCGTTCCAAATTGATGCAATGGCTAAGCTCCTCAATGAAGTCCTGAGCATTACTGCTCAGGAATGTGCCGTCCGCTATTTTGGTGATCCTGGCGTCCGCTCCTCAATGAAGTCCTGAGCATTACTGCTCAGGAATTGGCCGCCAGCGTAGCGGAGGTAGCAGTTCCACGGTCCTCAATGAAGTCCTGAGCATTACTGCTCAGGAATGGAGGATTCGTGCGATGTCGTGCCAGTCAACCTTGTTGGCGGTCCTCAATGAAGTCCTGAGCATTACTGCTCAGGAATCCATCGACCATGAGTGAAGAATTCGATTTCAGCATCCTCAATGAAGTCCTGAGCATTACTGCTCAGGAATTACGCCTTCCTGACCCGCGCGATGCTCGAACAGCATTCCTCAATGAAGTCCTGAGCATTACTGCTCAGGAATCCAACCGGCATACCGTGGGCAGCTCGCTCATGTCTCCTCAATGAAGTCCTGAGCATTACTGCTCAGGAATGCCGAACGCCCTGCCGGAAGGCTTCAAGGTGCTCGGCTTCCTCAATGAAGTCCTGAGCATTACTGCTCAGGAATTGTGGAGATTGCCGAGGTTGCTGGCGTAGAGGTCGATCCTCAATGAAGTCCTGAGCATTACTGCTCAGGAATGTCCCAATCTTCGAGCGGCTGATCGGAGTAGGCGAGTCCTCAATGAAGTCCTGAGCATTACTGCTCAGGAATATGACTTCCATGTAGCTGCCGGAGCGATTGTGCACGTCCTCAATGAAGTCCTGAGCATTACTGCTCAGGAATATGCACCGCATCGGTCAGGGATCGTCCGTAATCGGTTCCTCAATGAAGTCCTGAGCATTACTGCTCAGGAATGGCGGCGTGTATCACTGCCCGGACTGCGGCAAATGGTTCCTCAATGAAGTCCTGAGCATTACTGCTCAGGAATCGGCACCAACCTGATACGTCAAGTCGGAACGCCCGTCCTCAATGAAGTCCTGAGCATTACTGCTCAGGAATGAGGGACTCCGTCCAGAACAGGACAGGGTCCGTCTCTCCTCAATGAAGTCCTGAGCATTACTGCTCAGGAATTCCACGGCCAGCCGCTTCTACCTCTGTCCACAGTCTCCTCAATGAAGTCCTGAGCATTACTGCTCAGGAATTTATAGTCGGCCTTCTGGTCTTCCGCGAGCTTCTTTCCTCAATGAAGTCCTGAGCATTACTGCTCAGGAATCTGTTCTCGTCCGGCCCGATCAGTCCACTCGACGTTCCTCAATGAAGTCCTGAGCATTACTGCTCAGGAATGGTTGATTGGCGTACGTTTTTGTAAATTTAGACTCGGTCCTCAATGAAGTCCTGAGCATTACTGCTCAGGAATCGTACGGCAAGCGTGAGATGCTCACCGAAGGCCCCCTTCCTCAATGAAGTCCTGAGCATTACTGCTCAGGAATGTGCCGCTCGTGCCGGAACTCGCTACGACCACATCTCCTCAATGAAGTCCTGAGCATTACTGCTCAGGAATTCGGCGTCCACATGCCAGACTGCGACGTGTTTGACTCCTCAATGAAGTCCTGAGCATTACTGCTCAGGAATCCACTGCCGTGGAATCCTCCGTGGTGGCGGTAGTGTCCTCAATGAAGTCCTGAGCATTACTGCTCAGGAATTCGTGGCGGCGTACCCCTCGCAGATGGTGAAATCCGTCCTCAATGAAGTCCTGAGCATTACTGCTCAGGAATCTCGGCGGGCGCGGCGTGGGCGAAGAAGTACACGCTTCCTCAATGAAGTCCTGAGCATTACTGCTCAGGAATCGTCGGGACTGGATTGGACCGGCGAACCGTTGCAGTCCTCAATGAAGTCCTGAGCATTACTGCTCAGGAATTTTCTACGGTTGTGAGATTGTGCAGGGCTTGGGTTCTCCTCAATGAAGTCCTGAGCATTACTGCTCAGGAATATCCACGGACGGCAAAAGCTGAAAACGCTGCACCTGCTCCTCAATGAAGTCCTGAGCATTACTGCTCAGGAATGCCCTGAATTGAAGTCAGCCATGCAGGACTTGACTTTCCTCAATGAAGTCCTGAGCATTACTGCTCAGGAATAACTGTTCGTGCCCGAGCCGGTAGATCAGTTGCCATCCTCAATGAAGTCCTGAGCATTACTGCTCAGGAATTACGCAGACGGTTCGGGCCGGTAGCGATTTCGGAGTGTTCCTCAATGAAGTCCTGAGCATTACTGCTCAGGAATCTGCTGAGTTCGATGCATTCGAAAGGGCCGCCCTTTCCTCAATGAAGTCCTGAGCATTACTGCTCAGGAATTGGCTGCCGGTCTGGGTGCCGTTGCCGTCGTACGTTCCTCAATGAAGTCCTGAGCATTACTGCTCAGGAATCTTCGGTGTGTCAGCACCGGAGGGGCTTTTTCTTCCTCAATGAAGTCCTGAGCATTACTGCTCAGGAATTGCACCAGCTCGTGCACGAGGGTACAGCGCTTGCCGGTTCCTCAATGAAGTCCTGAGCATTACTGCTCAGGAATCTCTTGCCGACATGCATGCCAGATAGCGTGTCTCCTCCTCAATGAAGTCCTGAGCATTACTGCTCAGGAATGTCTTCCAGCAGGGCTTCTTCGGTCATCGTGTGGCTCTCCTCAATGAAGTCCTGAGCATTACTGCTCAGGAATGGTTGCCCGAAGCGTCATGGTTGAGACTGTTCCAGCCTCCTCAATGAAGTCCTGAGCATTACTGCTCAGGAATTGCATGCCAAGGCGCGCCATGAAAGGTTCTCCCACCGTCCTCAATGAAGTCCTGAGCATTACTGCTCAGGAATTACCGACGACGACGATGGATGTCGTTGTCGGTCTCTCCTCAATGAAGTCCTGAGCATTACTGCTCAGGAATTCCGTCCTCGATGGCAAGAAGGTTGCCATCATCGGCTCCTCAATGAAGTCCTGAGCATTACTGCTCAGGAATCGTAGGTTTGGGGTCAGACCCGACATGACGATGGATCCTCAATGAAGTCCTGAGCATTACTGCTCAGGAATTGAATCGTTCGGCGATGTAGCGGCGGAATTCGTTTGTCCTCAATGAAGTCCTGAGCATTACTGCTCAGGAATTGCCTCATTCTAACTCAGCCTATCGATTAGCTCAATCAAGAGGTTTGCGAGAACTCGCTATAGTCACACACTTGAACAACCATCATTTACGATGCAAACACATATGAGTCGTTATCCTATATGGTGCGAGCGCTACCACTTTACATTTCCACCGATTCAGCTCTCGCATATCAAGAATCAGCATGACACACTCTTTAGTTTTCAAACAACATTTCCATATGTGATAAAACCGCTAAATGACAGTAGGAATATCCAAATCGTTATACCCACGCCTGCCAAGAAAGTTCATCCCATCTTTCGCTTGTTCCTCTTTCCCAAGGAAACAAACAACCACGGAATCACAGGATCCATCAATTTCACACTCAAGCAGATTCTGAATCTGAAGCATCTTTGATGGACGCACTCTTAGCAAAAACACACTGTATTGCAATCGTTCACCGCAGCGTTGCAGTATTTTTGCCACATGACTACGCCGGCGATCATCGTTGATATCATAAGCGACAAGATAACTGCGTTTTTCATCACTCATTCAGGACTCCTCTACCTTATTCGAATTCCTCGATAGCTGGCCTGTGTCCCATCTAGATAGCCTAAAATCATTCGAGCTTGGATTTCAACCACTCGACGCCACGTAGCTTTGTACTTGAATAACGGGTGAGTAATCTCTGTAGACATTCGTCTTTCATACGCTTTGACAACTGCCTTGCGTGTGCTATCAGTCATTCTTACCGACCCAAGCGCATTAGTGAAACCTTTTATACTGACTTCACCGTTATTAACCACTGTCTGAACAACTGAATCCGCTATCGGAGCTCTAAATTCTTCCATTAAATCCAGAGATAGTGCTGGCTTATTTCGTTTACTACTGTGTAAAAAGCCAGCATGTGGATCAAGCCCGCACGATATTAGGGCTCGTGTACAATCCGACAGTAATAATGTATAGGTAAAATCAAGCAAAGCATTTAATGGATCGGGAGCCGGTCTGCGCATTCGGGTAGCCCACTGCCAATTCTTTCGCTTTTCTTCCTTAATCAGATGCCCAAATTGCGAAAAATACAAAGCTGCGGACTCGCCTTCTAAGCCTAAAACATCCTGCCATCTATTCGCGTTACCCACTTGCTTTTCAATCTGACGCAACTGTGGTAACACCGAATTATCCGCCTCGGCTCTCCGTAACAATACCGATTGATTATGTACCTTCGCAATGATAAACTCTCGAGCCAATCCCAATCTACCTTCATGTGAAGCAACATGCTGTTCCACCCGTTGATCACCGTTTGGGCCGTATGATGGCACCGACCATCCATACATGCGCCCTGAGCCACTGCACCACACAATCGATATATCTCGCCACAAGAGCTCACGGATCAAACCACTTGACAAATCTGTATTGCCGTATATCTGCAATCCCTGAATGGTATCGAGAGGTATTGAGGCAAGTTCTTCACCATTCTTTTGAACGATCATTCTCCCCGCTCGAGTAAAGGCTTTAGCTCCAGGAGTAGCGAGATGAGTAACTTGATTGTCAGGAGAGGATACCATAATGCGGTGTTGCACTGCACAAAGTTTCCGCTCTTCCGGAAGGCAAATGCCTACGTGTGAACATCGAAAACATCTCGCACTATCTTCTAACGGTTCCGGCGCACGATCCTGATTAATCAGCGCACGAGTCTCCTCTACCGCTCTACGAGCGTTTTCGAAATCTTCTTCATCTAATTCCACATCAACACGCCGATGATGTGTTGTGAAAAAGATTTCCGTTCCTGCAACATGGAAACCCATGTCTTCCAAACATGCAGCTTGAAGAGCAAGCTGGGTTCTCATCGCATCAGTGATAATCATGGCTCGTTTGACGGGAGTAGCTTTGTATTCACGAATGATTACACCGTCATCCGTCATACGTGCCGCATCTAGTTTCCCGGATAAGCCCCATCCCTCATGCCTAATATTCACCGCCTGATAGGAATCCGCATCAGGAGCTTTATCGAAACGATCAATCTTTCTATGATCGTATGTTCCCTGCTCAATTTGAGCAGAATCGACTTTTTCTCCTGCTGATTCCAGCCATGCTCTGCGTGGGCAGAACATGTAATTGGCTACCAGACTGATTGGAATGGGGTCATCATCCATGGTTTCCTCCGTTATCGCTACTCCAGCACCTGTACTGGAATTATTTCTCCCTGTTCCAGCCAGCGTTCCGGAGCACTAGCATTATCTGAAACAAATTGGTTGAAGATGCAGCATGCAGCAACACCTTTCTCTTCAAGCCAATCAGATGAAACGTCCACCAGTTGCATCTCAATATCAGTGGAAAGAATCTTTTGAATGCCGAATCTCGCAAGCGCTTCGCTACGAACAACGGAACGGTATTTTGCCGTAGTCCAATATTGATCAAACAATGGCAGAATCGCGAACCGTACCGGTCCCTTAATCTGGAATAGCGCCGCACTGCTATCACGAGCCATGTCATCCCCTCGTGTTGTTACACGTGTGGGAAAGGCAGCGACCCCCATCAGCGCACACCATGCCCTCGCATTATCGGTCTTAGCGGGAGCATGAAGTCCTGTCGCCGCACGACTTGTCGATTTATTATTACCGATTTCATCCTCGATCTTCGTTCCGAGTAGCCCATCACGAATATTCTCAACAGATCGCGCCGCAACACACTGAGATAGAGGCAACAATCGTCCACCAATGAATTCTTGCCCGCGATTACGTGTCACCATTTCCCAACGAGAAGCACCGAAATCAGAGCGTAACTTGTGGCTTTGCTCACCTGACCAGTATGAAGGCTGGCCAAGTGCGCCGAAATAACGATAGTCACCAAACGTCCGCATGGAATCAATCGCGGCTTCCCTATCTTTTTGCAGCTTGCGCCATCCACATGGGACGCTTAGACCGCTCAGTCTCGGAGACATAGTCGCATGCAAGGTCTTACCTGAAGTGTTCGATTCCGAGACAATGGTGTAATCATCTTCAGAATTCAACGGCAAGGATTGCGCCCATCGTTTTGCATGTTCACTAATGATTGCTGCCATCTGATCAATGTTCAGCTCATCGCTGGTTTCGAACTCGAAAGCGCGCAAAGTATCTAGCCAACGGAATCGACAGCATCGAGCGGTATCATCATCCTCAAGAATCGAAGCCAGTCCAACCATAAGTAAATGAGAGAATGCATCTGAGGCATCTGCCGAAAATTTAACGCTCATCACTGTCCTTCCTTCGAGCAAGTAATGTCAGCCGCACGGAGCAATGCCTCGAGATACGAGATACCCCAGAAACCATACCGTTGACTTGTTCGGTCAACTAGGGTTTCCCACTCACCCATCTCAAACAACCTATCCGAGATATCGTTCAGCTTGGGGTTCGCATCACGTGATGCTCCTCCCGCTTGAGGAAGCAGATATGCCGTTCCATAATGGAACGTCGAGCGGCCATGCCCATGTGACGTACCGATAAGTCGCTGGACCAACTGCTTATCGAATTCATCCATTGATTCCAGTTGTATGTATGTTTCGCATGCAAACCGGAACTCGGCAACGGAGCGTTGCTCATGTCTCCAACCGCGAAGTTGGTACGTATTACGAAACCTTTGCTCCCACGAACGTGATTGGAAGAGGCTTTTGGCCAGTGGCTCAGCATCTGCCGAGGATTGATGACCATACCGAAGCATTCTTTGGAAACGTTCGTCCTTCTTACCTTCATCGTGGAAATTTCCGGCTATACGCAGGTCTTCAACGATGGCGGGATCAAGTCCAATAAGAGAACCGAGCGCTTGCGCTCGTTGAGCCACATGATTCTGATGTCCGTCTGATCGTTGAGGTTCACCCATTCCACTCGGAACACCTCCCAAGTGCAAGGTTCGATTCGTCGTTCTTGTTGACAGAATCTCCTGATTTGACTCGGAATCCAATGAATCACTCTGTGCACTGCTTACGAGCCACTGAACATCATGCGGAATTACCCTACCTTTATTATCCTCGTAAGGAACATCGGGTTTTTCGCGGCGATACCAGACTAAAGAATATGCCTCTCCCCGCGTGCGTTCTGCCAAGAATGATGCTCCCGCCGCTTTCATACGGAGTAAACGAAGATCTTCCTGCATTCTCTCAGTTTTTTCATCAATATTCACAAAATCCCCTTCTTCAAGTTCTTGAAGTCGCCGAAATGCTTCAGCAACCTTCGGCTCACCGGAATTTAGGGAATCATACGACGTCACTAAGGTGGAGGAATCACATTGGTTGAATATGTCTTCAGATGTATCTGACCCCTCCGGATCAAAAATGGCAATATCTTCAGAGAATTTGGAAAAGACCCTTGCAAAATCGTCAAGAATGAGCACATCGCCCGATCTAACCGTATTCGTTGTACCCTCGTGCAGACATACAACACGATGATTTTCAGGTTCAGATGCTCGATATCTGAACACTCTGTGAGGTAGCCTGACAGAGTATTTTCTTTCTATCCCCTCATCATCAATGGCAACGGGGATTTCCACCTTATCACTTCGTTTATTCATCTTATCGAATAGATAATTAAAGCCACGCCATCTTCCGACAGGGAATAGCTCATCATTTTCAGGCTGAGTCACCTCTAGCAGCTCAATAGCCAACGCATCATCCCACGGCAGATGACGCACTACAACGTTGATGTCCGGCGTATCCAATTCGAGGTTGTCACGTAGCCAAAGATTGAGATCAGATCGTCCTTGTTGGAGATATTCTTCACTAATGTCAGCACATAAATCTTCATCCGTTGAGGAAAGATTCTCTACATCCCACGGCTCTAGCCGCTGGAACAGCAATCTACGCGGCTGTTCTCCCGGAATTGGCTGTCCATTTAACGCAGAGCGATACACGGACCATGCACTAATATCAGGTTTCTCGGAATTGGTTTTAGGCAAAGATGCCAACCACTCCCATGTTTTCCGGATATCGTCGGGCGAATATGTCCTGGGAGCGGAGGCCTGTTTTTTTTCGGTGAGCTTCTGCAAATCAAGTCCAAATACATATACAGAACCCTCAGACCGTAATCCACGACGGTTTACACGTCCAGACCTTTGGACCAATGCCGAGCCAGGTGCAATTTCAGTTACCATATCTGTGAAATCAACGTCTACACCGACCTCCAAAGTTTGTGTACCAATAATGCAACAAGGGGCATCATCTGGCTTAAGATAGGGTAAAGAATGGAGCTTTCTGGCAATTTGGCACTTGTCAAAAGCGCGCATTGGCCCGATATAGACATCAACAGGTCGATTAATTCCATGCTTTTTGCATTGCCGCTCAAGCTCCTTGGCAACAACCTTAGCATTCTTGACCGTATTCACGATACAGCCAAGCACGTGAGGATTCGAATCGTTTGACTTATCGGCCTCGATATTCGATAGGATCAAAGCAATGCACTGTGCAACAATCGCGTCTATTACGTCCTTGTCTTTTTCAAAATCGAAATTCGTGAAGACCGACTTCGGATTGTTGAGACGCCGGGCAAGCACTGTATCGACTTCGAAATCCGATTCCAAAACTCCGACTCTTTCTTCGGCGTTCCCCGATGCAGGGGTCGCAGTGGTCTCCACAACCTGTAAAGGCGTCACCTGAGAAGAGAGTGGCGTTTCGGCCATATTTTCGATACGTGAGACCTGGCACGCGGTTTCTAACAGTTGACGACTTAAGTGAGCCTCATCCGCAATCAACACCGTGTCGTAAGCCAGAAGACCAGCCTCCATGGAGCGCATTGTTCCACTGGTCCCATATCCACGGAACAATAGACGGCTACCAAACATATCGGGTGTCGCGCAAATCACTGCGCAAGTTTGTGGATAATAACGCCATTCACGATTAGGGCTAATGCCACCCCGAAGCTCGGCAGTAATCATACGAAGGGATTTATTTTCTTGCGCAAGACCATCATCGACCGCAGAACGTAAATCCAGACCTCTCCTATACAAACGGAGACCGTCATCAGAATGATCGTCAGACTGCAATCTATCCCGTAGCATATCCGCTTCTTCAAACTGATCATCGACCAGAGATCTACGATTCACCGTCAGTACCAGACGACGCGGGATACGTTGCAGTGGCAGACCGCCGAGCTCTTGTGCATCCTCACTCCCGGCAACGGAAGCGATGCCAGCCATCGCATTAAGAAAAACATGGATATCAATCACACTGGTTTTACCGGATGCGGTTGGAGCACCAATACTCTGTGGCCAACGACCATGCTCAACGACATAAAGCATCAGTCTAATTTGCCACTGATACGGTTTACGAGCTGGTTGACCAGCCTCTCCGGGGTGGACGGTAGCAATAAAATCCTCAAACTTCGCAGTCAGATACTGCTGTTGACTCGAACTCATTTCAACCATATCGGAGCCCCTTTTCCAAAACATTCATCTGATTTAAGTGCACTTACGGAAAAGTCCATCGGTATGAGGAAGCCACCACCCAAATGACGGCTCTGCCCAATAGCCAAAGCTGCACAATCCAATGATTTTGCATCATCAGAAATCGCAATTAGTGCACTCACACCACGAAGGATATTGGACGCATTCGCATGATGCACATAATCCGACATATTGACACGATGGACGGCTCTGCAATCAAAGACACGAAAATTCGATCCCTTTGCTTTCACTGCATCCACAAGATCCCAGTAGCGCTCCTCTCGATTGTCATTCGACAATCGCGAAACATACTGATCACGCCAAACATGCCCTAACGCCAGACAAACATCCTCACGCACTTTCCATTTACGGCCGTGCCGTATGTCTGGAATAATGCGAGTTTCCGCTATTGCAAAAGGTCGCGGTGTCCAATAACGACACATACCCTCAACCGCAGGTCTCCATAAATGCTCGGCATCAATCGTCGTGAATGCGCCCAGACGTAGGGTAGTCTCATTCGACGTGTAGTACAATGTCTTACCTTTTACTTGCCTACAAATATTCTGAAGTCTTTGAATATCAGATTGCGGCATGTTGCGAGGAACCATAATCAAGAACCCTGGCCCCATCTCAGAAATATCTTCCCGCAGCTCATGCGCATATTGATTTTTCAATGCAGAGTCAAAAATCTGAATAGCCACATTGTTCGCTGGCCTGTCAATGCCAGGAGCATACTTGCCTATTAGCATCGGAGAGGGATCAATACCCCATTGCTTCACAAGGAATCGATGTAAAGCAACGGCCCAGCCAATGAATGTTGATTCATCCGGTTCCCAAACGGGTTTACCGTCTTCGTCACATTTACCGTCAATCTCCTCCACTTCAAGGTAAAACGCCACTGGCCACGGAGCCTTGAGAGCGCTTCCCTCTTGCGACGATGGCGGATTATATCTGGCATGACCTTCCGTTTGCAGCGGAAGATATTCATTGAGGAAATTCTGTTCATCCTCCTTAAAACTGACTTTAAGGTCCTTCCTTTTACCTTTAGAAGTTGGATTCACCGTGGCAAAAGCCATCTTTAGATCTTCAAGACGACCTTCCTTCGGAACCGAAAAAGAACGATTCCTTCTGGAAACGCCTTTCAATGCCGATTCCGAAGACAACGTCCACACACTATCTAGAGCATCGTACGGAAGAACATAATTCTCATGCGTTTGTAGTTCTACAACCGAACAGGCCTCGCCCAAGTAGGGAACCTCATTGCATAAGGAATCAAGCGTTCGTGCGATCTCAATGGAAGGATTCTCATCCCATTTCCAAGTCAGTAGTATTCCGGATTCTGGTTCTTGCATATAAGCCGTGGCAATAGATGCGTTGGCTGAAGAAATCTTATCCTGAGGATTCTTCTTTTTCGCATCGATAACATAGCCCTTATTCCTGTATGCAATCGCATCACTTCCAGCCTTGACAATACGTGGAAACAGTATTTCTTGAGGAGGGTTCCCCTCAAGCCAAGCTAGGGCATCGTGAATTTGTTCATCTGTCAGGCTGGAATCGACCGCATGCTTTTCGAAACCGAATGTCAAGTAAGCCGTAGAGACGAGCGCGGAATACAGTCGGTTAGGCGAGGGGTATGGTTCCGGCTTTCCGCCGGAATCACTACCCTGATAAAACCCAAGCGGAAAATAAGCCGATATAGCAAAGGACATATCAGGCAGCCTTTGAATCTTCTTCAGCGGAAGCATTGGCCAAAACCGCAGGATTGCCTTGAACAAGGAACTCCTGACCCTCCCAGGTAATTCCAGCCTTTTCATGAGCCTGCGCGTAAGCCTCTTCTAGAAGTCTCTCGGCAGCTTCAGCGGTAAGTGGCTCCAGTTCCTCCCTCTCACCATATCGTTTGTTCAACACGACAACAGGTTTACCCTTCTCTGCAAGGAAACAGTTCGCACGAATGAAGGGATTCTCATCATAGCCAGCGATGTCTCGCAGAAGAACCGCGATGATAAGAGCCCGAATCGCCGCGTCTCCCTCAGCCCCCTTACCGAAGTGGAAAGTACGCACAGTAGCGAAACTTAGTACACGAGTGGAGATGACATTACGAACGGAGACACCGTCTAACAATTCTTTTTTTGCGCTCGGAGGAATAGCGCCCAAACCAATAAGTGAACCCTTACCCGATCCTTCAAACTTATTCTTTGTGGCATCACTTAAATCGATGCTATCTCCGATGATTTTCGCACGATCAGCCTTATTACTCACATTCACACTGGCGCCAACCGGGTCGATGCGTCCACCCGCACGATGAATTGCAGGGTCATCCTTCTGATCAGCCAAAACACCATAGGTTTCCCCAACCAGAACGGACGGAATCCTCAGCTGGTTCTTGCTTCGGGTGGAATCCCAGCCACCAAAGATGACAGTTTCCGGAGACAATTCAAACAATGGCAACAGGTTCTCCAAAGTGGAATTACGCGCATTGACATATGCCCCCGCCTTGGAAGTAGACTCACCATCATGATTGCCGACGCGAATATGGCCGTCAAAGCCACGGTGCGGGAGCTGGTTATCATAGAAGGTCTTTCTGCCAGCATCAGTATCGTACTCAACCACGATACGAGGCATCCGAGAAAGGAGCCCTTCACCATTCCGCACAGCCTCCGTCGTTGTCTCCTCGGCCCTATTGGCGAACGAGGTCTTGGAGTCAATGAGCACCACTTTTACCGGCTCTTCTTGCCCCTCCACAAATCGCTTTTCATAGATATATGTGGCATTACTTTTTGAATCAACGTATTTCGCCGGCGCGATTACGCCGTCTGGACCGCTTGCCGGTTCCAACTCCAAGCGCATAGTCAAACTTCCAGCTCCGCCAACATGAGCAGCGGCATTTAGATCATCGATAGTAATAGCACGCATTCCAGCGTCCCTCCTTAATCCATGCATGGACTCCTGCGTCCACATCACTTTGCATATCAGTATAAGGGTGTGTTGGTGCGCATGACTTTATGCCACACGCACCAAACAAAATAACGAAGTCCTTCCCCCTAAAAAGGG
>OFLS01000419.1_pt1 | contig 13485 bp, 11 predicted proteins | sample 1540891 | NCBI WGS metagenome assembly OFLS01 (sample SAMEA4413038, study PRJEB24355) | metagenome | biome: human; feature: gut; material: faeces | place: United Kingdom | collected 2010
GGTCGTTAGCTCAGTTGGTAGAGCAGTTGACTTTTAATCAATTGGTCGCAGGTTCGAATCCTGCACGACCCACCAATGCAAAAAAGCGCCCTAAAGGCGCTTTTTTGCTATCTGCGATATATAAGATTCGAACCTGCCGCAGGTTCGAGTCGACAAAATTGTCGGGAACAATTTTGCACAACGCGTAGCGTTGCCCGAAGGGCGAGTCTCAGGATGAGACGAGTAGCGAAGAGAGACAACGGAGCCGCCTGCGGCGACGGCCCGGAGGGCGAGCGAAGCGAGTCATCCTGCACGACCCACCAATGTAAAAAAGCACCCTAAAGGCGCTTTTTTGCTATCTGCGATAGACAAAGCCGACACGGGCCTTCACCTTGCTATCCGCCACTGACCATCAATTCACCAGCGCCGCAATCAGCTTCTCCAGCGCGGGCGTCGCCTGCTGTTGGTCATAGACGATATACAAATCTGCCGGTATGCGTTCTTCCAGCGGACGAAACACCACCCCCGGCCACGTCATTTGCGCATAGCTATCAGCGATGAGCGTAATACCTATCCCCATACTGACCATCGCCAGAACCGTTTGCGGCTCCATCACTTCACGGATAATCATCGGCGAGAATCCGGCGCTCTGGCACACGCGCTGCAAAAACGTCCAGTCGGTATGTATTGAAGGCATGGTGACAAAATATTCGTTACGCAACGCCGCAAGCGGGATCGCCTTACGCGCGGCAAGCGGATGCTCTTCCGGCATGGCCACCAGAAAAGAGGATTCGTGCAAGCGCAGGCTGGTAAATCCAGGAGAAGGCGCTGTCGCCATCCGCCAGACGCCGGCGTCCAGCTCGCGTCGTTCCAGCATCGCCATCTGCATGGCGGGCATGTTCTCGCGGAAAAGCACCTCTACGTTAGGGTTCTCTTTCAAAAAACGCCGCATCACCGGACGCATTTTTCCCCACATAGCCGTACCTATCACGCCCAGCTCTACCCGTCCCGCCTCACCCCGCCCAATTTGTTCCACGCGCGCCAGCGCCTGATTCGCGCTGGAAAGCAGACGACAGGACTCCTCCATCAGGATTTTTCCTGCGTGGGTCAACGCTACGCTGCGGGAGTGGCGAACAAACAGCAGCGTGCCAAGCTGCTGCTCCAGGTCTTTAATGTGAATGCTGAGCGGAGGTTGCGACATGTTCAGACGGGCCGCCGCACGACCAAAATGCAGCTCTTCGGCAACAGCCAGAAAATAGCGCAATAACTTCAGATCGATACGATGCGTGCGTTCCATGGGTCATGCGCTCCTGAGGCATAAAGATAATGCGCAAAGTTACCACACTGCATCAGAAAAAATGAAACGGCGGAACATGTGCCCGCCGCGGAAGAGGATTAATGCGTCAGCGCTTTTTTCATTAACTTCTCAGGTTCATGTTTATATTTGAAGAACGCGGCAAAAATAACCGCCTGCAGCAATGAATAGGCCGCGAACACCAGCCAGATGGTCTGCCACTCTTTTACGCCATCAACAGAGAAGTAATCCACGGCCATGCCGCTGAGAACCGAACCTACCCATGCGCCAACACCGTTCACCATGGTCATAAACAACCCCTGCGCGCTGGCGCGAATATGCGCCCCCGCCTCTTGCTCTACGAACACCGACCCTGAAATATTAAAGAAGTCGAATGCGCAGCCGTAAACGATCATCGACATCAGCAGCAGAACAAAACCGAACGGAGACGGATCGCCAAAGGCAAAAAAGCCAAAGCGCAGCGTCCACGCCAGCATACTCATCAGCATGACCGTTTTAATGCCAAAGCGTTTCAGAAAGAACGGAATGGTGAGAATAAAGGCAACTTCCGCCATCTGCGAAACCGAAAGCAAAATAGAGGGATAGCGCACGACAAAGCTGTCGGCAAACGCCGGGTTGCGGGCGAAATCATGCAGAAAGGGGTTACCAAAGACGTTGGTTATTTGCAGTACCGCCCCGAGCATCATCGCGAAGAAAAAGAAAAGGGCCATCCGCGGATTTTTAAACAATACGAATGCATCCAGTCCCAGCCTCGTGGCCAATGTGGCGCCAGATTTCTTCTCGGTCACAGCAATTTTCGGTAGCGTAAGCGCATAAATCGCCAGTAATAACGACGCGGCAGAGGCGATATACAGCTGCGCGCTGCTCAGCTCCAGCCCCATCAGGCTCACCGTCCACATGGCGACAATAAAACCAAGAGTGCCAAATACGCGAACAGGAGGAAACGCGGTCGCCGGATCCTGGCCGGACTGCGCCAGACATGAATAGGAGATGCTATTAGACAACGAGATAGTCGGCATATAGGCCATCGCGTTAATCAGCATTACCCAGAACATCGTCTCCGGATCGGTGACGGTCGTTGCATAAAGAAGCACGCCCGCGCAGACCAGGTGGCAGAGCATATAGGCCCGTTCTGCACGTAGCCATTTATCGGCAACGATTCCCATTATGGCGGGCATGATAATGGCCGCCAGCCCTTTGGAGCTATAGACAATGCCGACATTTGCCCCGGTGAAATGCAGTGTGTTTATCATGTAAGAACCCAGGGTGACCAGCCAGCTACCCCAGATAAAATATTGCAAAAACGACATGAGTTTTAAGCGAGAGGCGATACCCATTTTTCCGTTCCTTGCCATTAAAGTAAGACCCCGCAAGCGGGGTCAATATTTATTATTTTTTCAGGCCAGTTTGCGTAAGAAGCCGCAGATCAGGTTAATAAAGTTCTGCCGGGAGAGTTCGGCCGCTGCCAGGGTTTGCGCGTGAGATAGTTTCACATCGCCGAGGCCCTCAGCCAGATTGGTAATGGCTGAGACGGCCACCACTTTCAGCTCGCAATGGCGGGCAGCGATGACTTCCGGCACGACGGACATCCCCACCACATCGCCGCCGATAATCTGCATCATGCGAATCTCCGCCGCCGTTTCAAAATTCGGCCCGGGATAAGAGACAAATACGCCTTCAGTCAGCGGAAACCCCTCCTCCTCCGCTACGCGCTGCAGAACGGCGCGGTAATCCGCGTCATAGGCGTTGGCCAGGGAGAAGAAGCGTTCGCCGAAGCGCTCATCATTCAGGCCCACCATTGGCGTACCCGGCATCGTGTTAATATGATCGCTGAGCGCCACCAGACTTCCCGGTCCCACTTCCGGACGTAAAGAACCGGCCGCGTTAGTACAAAACAGCAGTTCACACCCCAGCAGCTTTAGCGTCCGGATGGCATCAGTCATCACCGTCATGCCCCGACCTTCATAGAAGTGCCCACGCCCTTTCATGCAGGCAACGGGTACGCCGGCCAGATTTCCAAGCACCAGTTCGCCGGCATGGCCGTGCACGGTACTCACCGGAAAGCCGGGCAGCTTTTCGTAAGATATCGCCACCGCATCTTCAATTTGTTCCGCCAGCGCCCCGAGACCCGACCCCAGGATAAAGGCCACCCGCGGCGTAAAATCCGGCTTATATCCGCGAATAATATCGGCGCTATACCAGGGATTCTGTGAGAAAAGCGTGTCGCTCATAAGCTGTCCTTAAAAACTGAAAGATCGATAAAGTGATTGGCTACCATGCTGTTATAACGATGCTACGCAATCGATTACCAATACAGTTTTCCCGGACGTTTGATATTAAAAAGCTATTGATTTCATTTCTGATACAAGGGGTCGTTTTCGCGTAAGGCGGTCAGCTGGCCAGCCTGCTGCCGCACCACCTCCCACAGCGCCTCTGCGGCTGTCGATAGCGAGCGGTTTTTACGCCGCGCCAGCATCAGCTGGCGTTCCACCACCGGGGTGAGTCGCTTCACCTGCAGATGACTTCCCTGAGGGAGCGGCAGCGCTAACGCAGGTAGGATGCTGATGCCTATCCCCGACTCAACCATTGGGAATAGCGTGGCCGGATGACCGATTTCCTGCACGATATTTGCGGTAACGGCGAATCCCGCGAGCGCGGCGTCAATCAGCGGCCGGCTACCCGAAGCATAATCCTGCAAAACCAGCCGCTGGTCATGCAGCGCATGCCAGCTCACCGCATCCCTTTTAGCGAAAGGGTGATCGCGACGGCAAAGCAGCAGGAAAGGTTCAGCGAGAACCGCCTCACACTGCAAATCGGTCGCGGCGCCAGGGTCGATAACAATGCCAAAATCCACTTCTCCCTGACGGATGCTCTCCAGCACCCACTGCTGGGGGCGATCGTGCAGAACAAAATCTATCTCCGGATAGCGACGGTTGCTGTAGGCGATGCACTGCGGGATCAGATGGGCGGAAATGGTCTGGCTGGCCGCCACCCGCACGGTTCCCATAAGCTGCTGCCCGACGCGCCCGGCCTCACGCAACGTGCCGTTTAACTCATCCAGCAGGCGCTCAAGCCGGGCTGCCAGCTGCTGTCCGGCTTCCGTGAGCACCACTTCGCGCGTCGTTCGGTCAAGCAGGCGTACGCCGGTCTGATGTTCCAGCTCTTTCACGCTGTGGCTTACCGCTGACTGACTCAAGCCAATACTCTCCCCTGCCCGGCTAAAGCTTTTGACGCGAGCAACGGTCACAAAAACCTTCAACTGACGTAGCGAATAATTCATCTCTTTTTTTCATGAATAGATGCAATAAATCGATTTTATTTCTCAAACTAAAGAAAGCACAATAGCGACATCGATTTTCAGGAGCGTTTATGAAATTTTTCCGCATTCTTGATCCATTCACCCTGACGTTAGTCACCGTCGTCCTGCTGGCCTCCTTTTTTCCTGCGCGCGGCGGATTTGTCCCCTTCTTTGAACATTTAACCACCGCCGCCATCGCGCTGCTTTTCTTTATGCACGGCGCCAAGCTCTCCCGTGAGGCGATCGTTGCCGGGGGCAGCCACTGGCGTTTACATCTCTGGGTCATGTGCAGCACGTTTATCGTTTTTCCCGTACTTGGCGTGCTGTTCGCCTGGTGGGCGCCCGTTAACGTCGATCCGGCGCTCTATACCGGGTTTATTTATCTTTGCATTCTTCCCGCCACCGTCCAGTCAGCCATTGCGTTTACCTCCCTGGCGGGCGGCAACGTGGCGGCTGCGGTATGCTCGGCTTCGGCCTCAAGCCTGCTGGGGATCTTCATTTCGCCGCTGCTGGTCGGCCTGTTGATGAACCTGCACGGTGCGGGGGGGAGTCTGGAGCAGGTTGGCAAAATCATGCTGCAGCTGCTGCTGCCGTTTGTGCTGGGACATCTCTCTCGTCCGTGGATTGGCAACTGGGTGGCAAAACATAAAAAGTGGATCTCGAAAACCGACCAGACCTCCATCCTGCTGGTGGTCTATTCGGCGTTCAGCGAGGCGGTTGTTAACGGTATCTGGCACAAAGTCGGCGTCGGTTCGCTGCTGTTTATCGTTATTGTCAGCATGGTGCTGCTGGCGATTGTGATTGCGATTAACGTCTTTGTGGCGCGCAGGTGCGGGTTCAATAAAGCGGATGAAATTACGATTGTCTTTTGCGGGTCGAAAAAGAGCCTGGCGAACGGCATTCCGATGGCCAACATTCTCTTCCCGACCTCTATCCTGGGGATAATGGTTCTGCCGCTGATGATCTTCCATCAGATTCAGCTTATGGTCTGTGCGGTGCTGGCGCGGCGCTATAAGCGCCAGGCCGAAGCGTTACAGGCGCAGGAGAAAAGCCGCGCCTCCGAAGCCTAACGCGGGCGCTTAAGGGGCTCGACCAGGCTGGTCAGCCCCTCCGTTTTAATCAATAGCGTTAATGCCATCAGCTCGCCAAGATGCCCGGCGGGAAATTGATCCTTACGGGCAAACCACAGCAAATACTCTTCCGGCACATCGATTAAGCGCCGCCCTTTGTATTTACCAAACGGCATTTCCGTATTGGCAATCTCAATAAGCTGATCTTTATCCACGCGACTCTCCGAGCAGACGCAGCATTTCGTCTTCATCGATCACCGCAATTCCCAGCTCCTGCGCTTTGGCAAGCTTAGAGCCCGCCGCCTCCCCAGCGATGACCAGGTCGGTCTTCTTCGACACGCTGCCCGCCACCTTCGCCCCCAGCGCAACCAGCCGGGCTTTCGCATCGTCACGGGAGAGCTGACTCAGGCTACCGGTCAGAACCACCGTTTTGCCGGCAAAGGGGCTATCAATCTCTCCCGCATTGACCACGACCGGCGCCGGCCAGCGGACGCCTTCTTTACGCAGCTGAGCAATCACTTCGCGGTTGCTCTCTTCGGCAAAGAAATTACGCACGTGCGTGGCAACCACAATCCCGACATCGGGCACTTTTTGCAGATCGTCAATTGAAGCCTGCTCCAGCGCCTCAATGGTGCCAAAATGGGCCGCTAAACCGGCTGCCGTCGCCTCACCGACTTCGCGGATCCCCAGCGCATAAAGGAAACGGGCAAAGGTGGTCTCTTTGGACTTCTCCAGGGCATCCACCACGTTCTGCGCTGATTTGGGCCCCATGCGATCGAGCCCGGTGAGTTTACCCGGCGTCAGTTGGAAGAGATCGGCCGGCGTATGCACGTACTCTTTTTCAACCAGCTGATCGATGATTTTATCGCCCATACCGTCAACGTCCAGGGCGCGACGGGAGACAAAATGCTTGAGCGCTTCTTTACGCTGGGCGCCGCAGATCAGACCGCCGGTACAGCGCGTCACCACTTCGCCTTCCACGCGTTCAACGTCGGAATGACATACCGGACAATGGGTGGGGAACACGATCTCACGCGTCTCCTCCGGGCGTTCTGAGAGCACGACGTTCACGACCTGAGGGATAACATCGCCGGCGCGGCGAATGACCACCTTATCGCCGATACGCAGTCCCAGACGCTCGATTTCATCAGCATTATGCAGCGTCGCGTTGCTGACCAGGACCCCGGCGACGTGTACCGGCTCCAGACGCGCAACCGGCGTGATGGCGCCAGTGCGCCCGACCTGAAACTCAACGTCGCGCACGAAAGTCATCTGCTCCTGCGCCGGAAACTTAAACGCCACCGCCCAGCGCGGCGCGCGGGCTACGAAGCCAAGCTGTTCCTGCAGCGCCAGCGAATCGACTTTGATGACCACGCCGTCGATATCAAACCCCAGCTTCGGCCGATCCTCTTCAACCTGGCGATAGTAAGTAAGCACTTCCTCTGGCGTATGGCAGAGCTTTACACGCTCGCTGACCGGCAGCCCCCAGGACTTAAACTGCTGCAAGCGCGCCGAGTGGCTGGCAGGCAGCTCGCCGCCTTCCAGCACGCCCACGCCGTAGCAAAAGAAAGTGAGTGGACGCTTCGCGGTAATTCGCGGATCGAGCTGGCGTAAAGACCCCGCCGCCGCGTTACGCGGGTTAGCAAAGACTTTACCTCCGGTTCGCCGCGCCTCTTCATTAATTTTTTCAAACCCCGCCTGCGGCAGGAACACCTCTCCGCGCACCTCAAGCCGCTGCGGAATATTGTCACCGCGTAGCTTCAGGGGAATCGCGCGAATGGTACGCACGTTGGAGGTAATATCTTCGCCGGTCGTTCCATCGCCGCGGGTCGCCGCCTGCACCAGCAGGCCGTTTTCATACAGGATACTGACAGCCAGGCCATCCAGCTTGAGCTCGCAGCAGTAAGTCAGGTTATCGGTATTTTTCAGGCGATCCTGTACCCGCTTGTTGAACGCGAGGAAGCTCTCCTCATCAAAAACGTTGTCCAGCGACAGCATCGGGACTTCATGGCGAATCTGGCTAAAAGAGGCTAACGGTGCGGCACCGACGCGCTGGGTGGGCGAGTCCGGGGTGATCAGCTCAGGGTACTGAGCTTCCAGCTCGCGCAGTTCGCGCATTAACCGATCGTATTCCGCATCAGGGATTTCCGGCGTATCCATGACGTGGTAGAGATATTCATGATGGCGAAGCGTGGTTCGCAGTTCAGTCAGTTTTTGTTCGTTCGATTCCATATCACACCATCAATGATAAAAAACCCCCGACGGGCGGGGGTTCAGGATAAGTAGATGAAACGCAAGAAGATGAATCAGGCGTTAGCCTCTTTCACTTCACGAATTCGGTCTTGATATTCACGCAATTTTTGTGGCGTCATCATACGACGCTGGTCATCCAGCACTACGCCGCCGACTTCATCGGCAATGTACTGCGCGGACTGCAGCATCAGCTTAAAGTTTTGCAGTTCATCGCCAAAGGACGGAACCTGCATAAAGATAGTCACCCCGGGCGTCATCATATCCGCCATGCTGTCAGGATTGAAGGTGCCAGGCTTAACCATATTGGCCAGACTGAAGAGCACCTGACCGCTGCCGTCCGGGCTGAGGTGGCGATGGAAGATATTCATATCGCCAAATTTGAAGCCCGCCTGCTGGATGCTATTGATGAGTAGCTCGCCGTTGAGCTGCGAACCGTGATGCGCAGCGACGTTCATCACGATGACCGTCTCCTTACGCTCTTTAGGCTGCGGCGCGGCCTGCTGCGGCTCAGGGGCCTGAGGTTCCGGCGCCGGCTGCGGCTCTGGAGCGGCGGCAGGTTGTTGAACCGGCTGCTGCACATGCTGAACGGGCTGCTGCGCATGCTGAACGGGCTGCGGCTGTACCGGCTGCTGAGGCGGCACGGCGCGCTGCGGCTGCTGGACCGGGGCCTGGGCGTGAACGGGCTGATGTTGCGGCGGCTGCGGTGCACGGACAGGCTCTTCCGGGCGCACAGGTGGCTGTTGCGCCTGACGCTCATAAGGAGGCTGATACTGGTGCTGCGGCTGACGAGGTGCTTCATGCTCCCCATGAACGCCATTCGGCGCATGACTGGTCCGATGAACCCGGACTTCACCAACGCCTTCAACATCGTCATCAAAGTCGTCGCCTTCCGACGCTTCATCGTCGCGAGACTTCATACGTTTCAGTGGGCGATCGCGAAACATCGAGGAGCGTTCTTTACGGCTGGTCCAGAAACCGTGCACCAGTAAAGCGATTATGGCGATCGCGCCAACAATGATTAATATCAGACGCAAATCCTGCATCATTATATTCTCTGTTGTTCTAACACCTTGCCACCACGGCAAACATTTACTCACTAAGAGTATTTGCCGATTACATCAAGTGCAAGTGCGTCGGGGGCTTTCACTACATAAAGATGAACTAAATCGTGCTTTTTGCTGTTTTTTCGAACATTTCCTAACTGGTTATTGTCTGCTAACCCGATAAAATAGCCCGGCATTCAGCCTGGATGTCAAAAAAGGAGCATTACCTGACTATGGTTTCATCATCCGTAACGACCCCGCGTAGTGGCGTCTACTATTTTTCGCAGGGTTGGAAGCTGATCGGGCTGCCGGGGATCCGTCGATACGTATTCCTCCCTTTACTCGTCAACATTATTCTGATGGGCGGCGCATTCTGGTGGCTGTTCACGCGTCTGGACAGCTGGATCCCTTCGTTGATGAGCCATGTTCCTGAATGGCTGCAATGGCTTAACTATCTGCTATGGCCCATGGTGGTCATTTCTATTCTGCTTGTCTTCGGCTACTTCTTCTCGACAATCGCCAACTGGATTGCCGCGCCCTTTAGCGGCCTGCTGGCCGAGCAGCTTGAAGCGCGCCTGACGGGCGCGACGCCGCCGGATGTCGGGGTTTTCGGCATCCTGAAAGATGTTCCGCGCATCATGAAGCGCGAGTGGCAGAAGTTTGCCTGGTACCTGCCGCGGGCCATCGTCCTTTTGCTTCTCTACTTTATCCCCGGTATCGGCCAGACCGTCGCCCCCGTGCTGTGGTTCCTGTTCAGCGCCTGGATGCTGGCGATTCAGTACTGCGATTACCCTTTTGATAACCATAAGGTGCCGTTTAAAACGATGCGTCAGGCGCTGCGCACGCGCAAAGTGACCAATATGCAGTTTGGCGCCCTGACCAGCCTGTTTACCATGATCCCGGTGCTAAACCTGGTCATCCTGCCCGTCGCGATTTGCGGCGCGACGGCGATGTGGGTCGATTGCTACCGTGACAAACACGCCATGTGGAAGTAGCGCTATCGCTTTCGGAGCGGCTTATGCCGCTCCTTATTACTTCTGGCTTGCCATTATTTCTCTTCTGAATATAGATATGCTAAATCCTTACTTCCGCATATTCTTTAAGCGGGTATGCTGAAGCCGTACTCCCAAATTTCATACAGTTAAGGACGGGCCATGAGTAAGATTTTTGAAGATAACTCCCTGACTATCGGCCATACGCCGCTGGTACGACTGAACCGCATCGGTAACGGACGCATCCTGGCAAAGGTAGAATCTCGTAACCCGAGCTTTAGCGTAAAATGCCGTATCGGTGCCAATATGATTTGGGATGCCGAAAAACGCGGCGTGCTGAAGCCCGGCGTTGAGCTGGTGGAACCGACCAGCGGTAATACCGGTATCGCGCTGGCCTACGTGGCTGCGGCGCGCGGTTATAAACTGACGCTGACGATGCCGGAGACCATGAGCATCGAACGCCGCAAGCTGCTGAAGGCCCTGGGCGCTAACCTGGTGCTGACCGAAGGCGCCAAGGGGATGAAAGGCGCCATCCAGAAAGCCGAAGAAATTGTCGCCAGCAACCCGGAAAAATTCCTCCTGCTCCAGCAGTTCAGCAACCCGGCCAACCCGGAAATTCATGAAAAAACCACCGGCCCGGAAATCTGGGAAGATACCGATGGTCAAATCGACGTCTTCATCTCCGGCGTCGGTACTGGCGGTACGCTGACCGGCGTGAGCCGCTATATCAAAGGCACCAAAGGTAAAAAAGATCTGATTACCGTTGCCGTTGAACCTACCGACTCCCCGGTTATCGCCCAGGCGCTGGCAGGCGAAGAGCTGAAGCCAGGCCCGCACAAAATCCAGGGTATTGGCGCAGGCTTTATCCCAGGCAACCTGGATTTGAAGCTGGTGGATAAAGTAGTGGCTATTACCAATGAAGAAGCCATTTCCACCGCCCGTCGCCTGATGGAAGAGGAAGGCATTCTGGCCGGCATCTCTTCCGGCGCTGCCGTTGCCGCTGCGCTGAAGCTGCAGGAGGATGAAGCCTTTACCAACAAGAATATTGTGGTTATCCTACCCTCTTCAGGTGAGCGCTATTTAAGCACCGCATTGTTTGCCGATCTCTTCACCGAGAAAGAACTGCAACAGTAATGCCAGCTTGTTAATATCGTGTAAAAAAGCACCTTTTCAGGTGCTTTTTTGTGGCGCACATCAAACTTTTACCCCTCCTGGCATTGATTCACTTCGTTGGGTCTGGTATTTAACCAGCACATTTATTTCGATGCGCGAAATTATTCCGATTTGGATTTCCATAAGCTGAATCGATTTTATGATTTGGTTCAAGTCTTCCTTTAGCGGCATAATGTTTAATGACGTGGTAGACGTTAACGGCCTGAAGGTTTCCACAGCGATTTTCCGCTGATGGTGCCGGAGCCGGATACGTGATGCCGGCGCTAACGATACAGGCTAAAGTTTGGCCGTTAGGCTAAACTTTAGGTCCACAACACTAAACCTATAAGTTGGGGAAATATAATGTTCCAGCAAGAAGTTACTATTACCGCTCCGAACGGTCTGCACACCCGCCCTGCTGCTCAGTTTGTTAAAGAAGCAAAAGGCTTCACTTCTGAGATCACTGTAACCTCCAACGGCAAAAGCGCCAGCGCCAAAAGCCTGTTCAAACTGCAGACTCTGGGCCTGACCCAAGGTACCGTTGTCACTCTCTCTGCCGAAGGCGAAGACGAGCAAAAAGCAGTTGAGCATCTGGTAAAACTGATGGCTGAACTCGAGTAAGTTCACGGGTTCTTTTTAATATCAGTCACAAGTAAGGTAGGGTTATGATTTCAGGCATTTTAGCATCCCCGGGTATCGCTTTCGGCAAGGCACTTCTGCTGAAAGAAGATGAAATTGTCATCGACCGGAAGAAAATTTCTGCCGATAAGGTTGATCAGGAAGTTGAACGTTTTCTGAATGGCCGCACCAAGGCCTCCGCCCAGCTGGAGGTCATCAAAACCAAAGCTGGTGAAACCTTCGGTGAAGAAAAAGAAGCCATCTTCGAAGGGCACATCATGCTGCTGGAAGATGAGGAGCTTGAGCAGGAAATCATAGCCCTGATTAAAGATAAGCATATGACTGCCGATGCGGCAGCCAATGAAGTTATCGAAGGTCAGGCTACTGCCCTGGAAGAACTGGATGACGAATACCTGAAAGAGCGTGCCGCTGACGTACGCGACATCGGTAAGCGCCTGCTGCGCAACATCCTCGGTCTGGCCATCATCGATCTGAGCGCGATTCAGGATGAAGTTATCCTGGTAGCCGCTGACCTCACCCCGTCTGAAACCGCACAGCTGAACCTGAACAAGGTGCTGGGTTTCATCACCGACGCGGGCGGCCGTACTTCCCACACCTCCATCATGGCGCGTTCCCTTGAACTGCCGGCCATCGTGGGCACCGGTAGCGTGACTACCCAGGTGAAAAACGGCGATTATCTGGTTCTCGACGCGGTGAATAATCAGGTTCTGGTTAACCCGAGCGATCAACAAATCGAAGAACTGCGCAACCTGCAGGCTCAGGTCGCTGAAGAGAAAGCGGAACTGGCTAAGCTGAAAGACCTGCCGGCCATTACGCTGGACGGCCATCAGGTTGAAGTCTGCGCCAACATCGGTACCGTACGCGACGTTGAAGGTGCCGAACGTAACGGCGCGGAAGGCGTTGGTTTGTATCGTACAGAATTCCTGTTCATGGACCGCGACTCGCTGCCGACTGAAGAAGAACAGTTCGCAGCATACAAAGCCGTTGCCGAAGCGTGCGGCTCGCAGGCGGTTATCGTTCGCACCATGGACATCGGCGGCGACAAAGAGCTGCCGTACATGAACTTCCCGAAAGAAGAGAACCCGTTCCTCGGCTGGCGCGCAGTGCGCATCGCCATGGATCGCAAAGAGATTCTGCGCGACCAGGTTCGTGCCATCCTGCGCGCTTCCGCTTTCGGTAAACTGCGCATCATGTTCCCGATGATCATCTCTGTTGAAGAAGTGCGTGCACTGAAGAAAGAGATCGAAATCTACAAACAGGAACTGCGCGACGAAGGTAAAGCTTTTGATGAGGCAATTGAGATTGGCGTGATGGTGGAAACCCCAGCCGCTGCGACAATTGCGCGTCACTTAGCCAAAGAAGTTGATTTCTTTAGTATCGGTACCAATGATTTAACGCAGTATACTCTGGCAGTTGACCGTGGTAATGATATGATTTCACATCTTTACCAGCCAATGTCCCCGTCCGTGCTGACGCTGATTAAGCAAGTTATTGATGCTTCTCATGCTGAAGGCAAATGGACTGGCATGTGCGGTGAGCTTGCGGGCGATGAACGTGCTACACTTCTGTTGCTGGGTATGGGTCTGGACGAGTTCTCTATGAGCGCCATTTCCATCCCGCGCATCAAGAAGATTATCCGTAACACGAACTTCGAAGATGCGAAAGTATTAGCAGAGCAGGCTCTTGCTCAACCGACAACGGACGAGTTAATGACGCTGGTTAACAAGTTCATTGAAGAAAAAAC
>OFLS01000426.1_pt1 | contig 13154 bp, 13 predicted proteins | sample 1540891 | NCBI WGS metagenome assembly OFLS01 (sample SAMEA4413038, study PRJEB24355) | metagenome | biome: human; feature: gut; material: faeces | place: United Kingdom | collected 2010
CTTATATACATAAGGAAGCACTTCGGAAGCAAATGCCTCACGAATGGTGCTTCCCTATTATACATATAAATTACTTAGTTAGCAAATAGTTTTTTACAAAATTTGGCAAAGCAAAAGCAGCCTTTTGAATTTCAGCATTATAGTACTTAGTTTCAAAGTTTTGTTCACGGTTTGGAGTCCATGTTAATGGATCAAATGTTTTGGAGCCTAAAGTGAAGCAATGCATGCCTGCTGGGTAAATTGGAATAAATGCAGTATATAAACGTGCAATTGGGAAGTGATTATTTACGTAACCAAACACTTTTTCAACAAGCGGTTGATGTAACATAGGAGATTCTGTTTGTTGTACAAATAAGCCATCTTTTTTAAGAGCTTTTAATGTATTTTTATAGAACTCTTCAGTAAATAAACCTTCACCAGGACCGATTGGGTCGGAGCAGTCTACAATAATTACATCATAGTAATCTTCTGCTTCTGCCATAAAGCCAATGCCATCACCAATTTTTACAGTTAATTTAGGATTGTTTTCAATCATAGCTTTAGCAATAGTTGGTAAATATTGTTTAGCAAGCTCTACAACCTTACCATCGATTTCAACCATTGTTACTTCTTTTACACAATCATGGCGTACACATTCTCTAGCTACGCCACCATCACCGCCACCGATGATTAATACACGTTCAGGATTTGGATGTAAAAACAATGGAACATGACTCATCATTTCATGGTAGATGAACTCTTCACGCTCAGACGTTTGGAATACACCATCTAATGCGAGCATCGTACCGTACTCTTTAGATTTAAACACTTCAATTTTTTGGAACTCAGATTCACCAGAGTATAATACCTCTTCTGCTTCAGCGCTAAGACGTAAATGAGGAGTTTGTTCCTCTGTAATCCATTGACTCATGTAGTACCTCCTACTTTTATACTACAATACGCACCGCAGATGATTGCGATGCGTATGTATATTACGTTAATTGCTCTGTTTCTTAATCTTTACGACTAATATAACAGAAACCGCCACCTAAAATAGTGTCTTTCATCCAATTTGCTAACGAGAAATCACGGATTTCACCTTCATCAAAGATGCCACAGCGAATATCATCGCCATCCATAAATATCTTGTGAATTGGAACCCAATGCCATGTATAAAGAGCTTTTTCTTTACCCTTATGACGATTCAAAAATGCTACAGGCACATCTTGCGCCAATGCATCATGAATAAACTGAGCTGCAGCCTCCACCTCTACACGAGATGCGCAGAACGGAGATACATTCAACATATGTACATCATAAGATAGGCCTTTATCCTCCAGTAAACGAGTAAGACCACGTTCCATCCATTGAGTCTTATAAACACCACCACCAAAGCGTGGCTTTACATATTTCCAAACTAAGTTCATCCGTTCTAAAGCAAGCGTTTGGTCGGATGTGGTTTCTAGATCTAATAAGCCATCCCTAAATAGCGAATAGCCCAATACTTGTGATGCCGATGTAGGACCACAACCAGACAGGCGTTGCCACTCATCTGTGAACCACTCTTGGTCATACCCATATGATGTCTTTCCGTCTACATCAATATATAGCCATTCCGGATGTTTAATAGATACATCATTCATGAGATTAACCTTCGATTACTTCAACAGTTTCCATGATAGCACCTTGATGGATACCATCAACTACGTCCATACCTTCAATTACTTTACCAAATACTGTATGTACACCATCCAAATGAGGTTGTGGTTCGTATACGATAAAGAATTGGCTACCACCAGTATTAGGACCACGGTGAGCCATAGACAATGCACCACGTTCGTGTTTGTGTGGGTTACCAATTAATTCATCTTTAATTGTGTAGCCAGGACCACCTGTACCATTGCCATTAGGGCAACCACCTTGAGCTACGAAACCAGGAATTACACGGTGGAAACGAAGACCATTGTAGAAACCTTTATTGATCAAATCAATGAAGTTTTGTACTGTGCCAGGAGCTTCTTTATCAAATAATTCAATTACAATATCGCCGCCGTCAGCCATATGGATTTTTGCTTTTTTCATTGTTCAGGTACCTCCAAAATTGTACGCAACACATGTGCTGCTAATATAAAACCTGCCACTGGTGGCACAAAACTACATGTACCAGGGCTTGTTGCTTCGCCGCGGAACTGTGGTTTTGTTGGTTTTTCTGTAGAAAATAAAACTAATTGCTTTTTAATACCCCGTTTTTTGAGCTCCCGACGCATAACGCGCGCCAAAGGACATGTATGAGACTTATTGATATCAGCAATCATAAGTTTTTCAGGGTAAAAGCGATTGCCGCCGCCCATACAAGAAATAACAGGGATGCTTTCACGTTGACACACCTCAATAATATTAAGTTTTGCCGTTACCATATCGATGGCATCGATTACATAATCAACGTTCAAGCTTTGAATAAATCCAGGGTAATTTTCCTCCGTATACATAATATCATGAGTTTCTATCACTACATCTGGATTAATAGAAAGTGCTCGTGCCTTTGCGACCTCTACCTTACGCTCTCCAATTGTGTCATGGGTCGTAATCATTTGGCGGTTTAAGTTACTAGGTGCAATAGAGTCGCCATCGATAAGAACGATGCGTCCCACACCAGCTCGAACTAGTGCCTCGAGGGCACCGCCACCAACGCCACCAACACCAAAGAGAGCCACAGACGTATCTTTTAAGGTTTTGATTTTATCAGGACCAACTAGCCACTCTAAACGAGTTAACATATATTCCATTAGTATTTACCTGCTGGAATGATTTCTGTCCAATACCCGTCTGGATCGGCAATAAAGTAAATGCCCATGTCAGCATTTTCGTACGCTACAACGCCCATCTCTTTATGCTTTTTTAGAGCTGCTTCGTAGTCATCTACATAAAATGCCAAGTGGAATTCATTGTCCCCTAAATTATAAGGGCGATCCCAGTCGCGTAACCATGTAAGTTCTAGTTCATGCGCTGTGTATGGACTTTTTAAATATACAAGAGTGAAAGCACCACTTGGATCTTCCAAACGACGAGATTCCTCAAGTAATAAGGCCTCTTTATAGAATGCTAAACTCTTATCAAGATCCTTAACATTTATATTATTATGAGCAAATGAAAACTTCATAGGACCTCCTTAATTAATTCCAGTATGTTTTTGTAGGAATTCTCCTCTTTTAATAGTATCACATTTAGTAATTCTATAGCTAGTTAATCACAAATTTTGCCGTACTACCATCGTCACCACGTGTAACCTCTAAGTGGGCCGGTATACGAGTCTTTAATTCAGGTACATGGGAAATCATGCCGATAAGACGACCTGATGATTGTAATTTCACCAGTGTTTCCATGGCGAGTTCCAACGTATCAGGATCGAGGGTACCAAAGCCTTCGTCGATAAACATTGTATCCATATGAATACCACCAGCATAACTTTGAATAACATCAGCAAGACCTAAGGCAAGTGCCATAGAGGCCAAGAATGTTTCACCACCAGATAAGGTATTCGCAGGTCTTGATTGACCTGTGAAAGCATCCATGACTGCCAAATCAAGGCCTTGTTTGCCCCGTCCACCACCTGTATAGTCAGAACGTTCCAAGGAATAACGATTACGGCTCATCGTTTGAAGACGTAAATTAGCTGCATACACAACTTCATCTAAAATGGCACCTAGTACATATCGTTCAAAGGTTACATTTTTAAAGCCTTGTTCCCCACCATTAGCGAGGTCATTTAGACGACTCAAGAATTCTACTTCATTACGAGCTTCACCCATAGCCAGGTCAAGCTCTTCTAATGATGCTAATGTAGTCTCAATATGTTTCGTCTCTTTATCCCAAGCCGCAAGAGAACCTACCAAATTATCACGTTTCTCTACGGCCGTATCATATACTTCGTCAGAAACCGTATCACTTGGTTCTATTAAAGACTGGGCATGTTTCAAAGCCGCATCATATACAGCTTGAGCTGTACTAAAAGCCTCATCTAATGCATGCAGCTCAGTTCTAAACGCATCTAATGCCTTATAATCACCTAGCGCATCTATAAAGTCATCTTCAGATACAGAAATTGATTGTAATGATTTTACATAGTCTTGGTAAAATCCATCAAGATTTTTTGTTTCTTCCTGCACTTGTGCAAATAAGATTTCTAAACGTCCCCGCTTAGCGTTGAGCTGCTCTTTAGCAGCATCTAGACTTGATTTACAGAGCTTCAACTGCTCATCGTATGTGTTAATTTCAGTCTCTAATGATTCGATCTGTTTATGCCATGCATCAAGATCTGTAGTTGGCAATATCTTAGATAACCCATCTACCTTAGCCTGTACAGAGCTAATCTGAATTGCTACGTCATGCAAATTATTAAGCAATTCATTATGACCGATTTCCAATTTCGCTAATTTATCTTTACCCTCAATCAAGTCATGCTCATTTTTAGTTATAATTTCGCTCAACTGTTCAGTGTCTTTACGCAAAGCTGTAAGTCGATTCATTTGGGATGACAAGTCTTGCTGAGTAGAATCAAAAGTATCTTCTGAAAAATCAGCAATATGTAATTTAAGTTTAGAAACTTGGTCTTTAACTTGCTCATCTAACTCATGCAGACGAATCGATAACGTTTCTTTCTGACCAATTTCGCTAGCCCGCTTCTGTAATGCCCCATCACGCACTGCGCGTGCCGCTTCTATTTCCTCTTTTGTAGGGTATAACTCTGGCTTGGATGCTAACTGTGGATGCTCTGTAGAGCCGCATACAGGACATGGCTCATTATCTACTACCAAATGAACCAGTTCAAAAGCTCGCCCCTCTGCCATCAGATGTTCTAAACGTTCAAGCCGTACCGTTGAGTTCTTTACAGATTCATCTAGAGTCGCTAAAGACTCTTCCTTAGCATCAATATCGTTTTGAGACTTTTGTTTCTCTGATAACAATTCAGAATATCGTTGCAACTGGCTCAACTGCTCTTGGATGTGAGGAATAGACTCTAACGCTTTACTATTAACTTGAAACTGTTTTCTCACTTCAACTAACTCAGCCTCTAAATCAGCTACTAGCTTGTGCTGAGCCTGCAACTTAGCTTCACTTTTCTCGCGGTCTTGTGTTTCTAACTTGCTCTTTAATATGTTCAATTCCTGATTTAGCAGTGCTAACTCATCAAATTTCTCTGACTGTTGTCGTAGTTGCGCCAACGTAGTCCTCTTAGCTTGTATAGTTTCAGCGTGAGATGCTAACACTTCATAAGCCTCTGTACATTTAGACTCATGTTGAGTTGCGGCCTCTACACTTTTTTTTGCATCTGAAAGTGCCATTTTCAAAGTTTTTAATACAGCCTGTTTATCACCTAGTTGTTTATACAATTCATAGCTTGGTGTTAACCCGGTGAGGAACTGAACCTTTTCATGTAAACTAGACCGCGCCTCTTCTTTTTCTTTTACCAAGTCTAATTTGTTCGTAGCCTCAATAAGAGATTGTTGTACCTGATTATATAAGGCCCACTCATTGCGCAATGTATTGAACTGGTCCACTACATCTACAGCTTTATCACGTTCAACAACAAGCGTATCACGATGAGGTTCTCTATCTTTCAAAAGATCTCGTACATGTTCAATGGTTAGTACTGGTATATCTTCGTCATGTGGAATGGATTGTAGCAATGCATTCTGTTTTGTTACATTTTCTTCAATCCCTGCTTTTGCGTCATCATAAGCAGCTTTTAAGGCATCTTGTAATCTTCGGTATAACTCGGTTCTAAAGAGTGTATGTAATAACTCTTCCCGTTCACTGGTGGAGGCTACTAGTAATTTTCGGAATTCCCCTTGCGGTAAAAGAACCACCTGTAAGAATTGATCCTTACGAAAGCCTATGATACGTTGAATCGTATCGCGAATAGCAGCCGCAGAGGTGGCAATGACCTTCCATTTCCCATCTTTCATTTTGTATACAGTAGCACTAGCATTCTGCTCACGCATACCCGTACCACGTTTCTTTGCAACCATTTGCTTTGGCAATCGTTCAACACGGTACAGAGCATCACCGATAGCAAAGGAAAAATCTACCCGCGTCATACGATCAGGTTCTGCAAAGTCACTGCGGATAGCATCTGTTTTGCGCACTTCCCCACTAGGCTCACCATACAAGGCATACACCATAGCATCTAGTATAGATGTTTTACCTGCCCCCGTAGGACCAGAGATGAGGAACATAGAATGGGCTTGAAGCTCGTTAAAGTCCAAGGTAACCGAATCGCGGTACGGACCAAAGGCTTCTATAGTTAAAGATATAGGCTTCATTTAGTCCTCCTTTAAAATTCGGTCCCACACAGAGTTGATGTATTGTTGCTCTCGCTCTGTTAATGGTTCTTTCCATACAGTTTCGGCAAATTGATTAAATAATTCACGCTCGTTTAACTCTTTAAATACAGCTTCATCCATATCTGCCATAGGCGTTGCTACACGACCAACTAAATCAATGGTCATACAGCGATGGTATACTTGGCGCAATTTAGCCATTCCATCCATAATAGGCATCGTATCTAGCAAACGGGCCTGTACATAATCATCTTTATGCTTAGCCTGTAATTCCTTATTGTTTAACAGGTCTTCAAAATAACCTTCTAAAATCACTACGTCACGTTTCGCCTCTACAGGAATGGTGCTAATATCTACGTTACCTTTTTTATCCATATCTATGATGGTAAAAGACTTCTTCTGCGTATGCTCATCAAAGGAATATTTTAAAGGCGATCCGCTATAGCGAATATAGTCTGCCCCCATCCGTTGCGGGCCATGCAGATGTCCAAGGGCTGTATAGTGAAAGTCCTTAAAGACTTGTGGACTTACTTGTTCACTACCACCGACAGACAATGTGCGCTCAGAACCACCTACTTCACCGCCCATTACAAAAGCATGACTAATGGCAATGCTGCACATACCCTTTGGCACTTGTTTGTACAAGTAGTCACTCCAGGCCTGATACATTTGATCGTAATTATGTAAATTAAGTGAGGCTGGCTCTTGCTCCTCAGTCTCCACATAGGAGAACAGGGAGTCCTCGGTCATATCTATATCAACAGGTTTTGATACAGATGCACCCAAACCTAATGCATCACCTATACGACGCGGCTCGCTAAAGGGCATAGGGCAAATAGCGACCTTACCGTCAGCCCCTTCAAATTCAAACGGTTGTAATGCGTGATGAGGGGATCCCCAAATATGGATTCCAGAACGACTCAACATAGAACGCCCTACCTCAAGGCGTTCTGCGCCATCGTGGTTACCGCTAACTACAAAGAGTGGAACCTTGTAGTCCATAGCAAGACGAGTAATGATGGAATCCCATAATTCAATGGCTTCAATAGGTGGCACTGCTCGATCAAAAATATCCCCTGCTAGCAATATGCCATCGATTTTTTCATCCTTCAAAATAGTAAAGAACTGATTCTCCAACACATGAGCTTGGTCTTCGGTTAAGTACTGACCATAAAAAATACGTCCTAAATGCCAATCGGCAGTATGTAAAAAACGCATTTTAACCCCCTTTCCAGCTCTCCCTATATCTTATGTAAATGTAGTTATATAAATTATTATATAACTAAAACTACGTTTCAGCTTAATTATTGATTCTCTACAATAGAGCGCAACATAGCAATCTCTTTCGCATAGCCGTCTAATTCATTTGGCGTTTCCAAATAGAACGGCAAGTTCGTCAATTTAGGATGTGTCACAATGCGAGCGATGGCATCGATACCGATATGACCTTCCCCAATTTTTTCATGGCGATCTTTATGAGCGCCCATCGGATTTTTAGAGTCGTTCAAGTGAATCGCTTTCAAACGGTCTAATCCTACAATACGATCAAACTCGTCAATAACACCATCTAGATTATTGACAATATCGTAACCACCTTCGTGGATATGGCACGTATCAACGCATACGCCCATATACTCTTTAAGTTTAACACCATCGATGATGCGTGCAATCTCTTCAAAACGAGAACCAATTTCTGTGCCCTTACCAGCCATTACTTCCAATAGAACGGTTGTTTTCATGCCAGGGAATAAGATTTCGTTCAAACATTCTACGATATATTCGATGCCTTGATCCACACCTTGCTTCACATGGCTACCTGGGTGAAAGTTATACATTTGACCCGGTAAATATTCCATGCGCTCCAAGTCTTCTTTCATGGATTGTTTAGCAAAGGCGCGCAAATCTTCCTTTGCAGCACATGGGTTATATGTATATGGTGCATGAGCTAATAAAGTACCAAAGTTATGTTCTTTCATATATGCACCAAGGCTGTTCATATCCTCTAAGTCGAGAGCTCGCATACCACCGCCACGAGGATTGCGTGTAAAGTATTGGAATGTATTGCCACCAATTTTAGTAGCTTCCTTCCCCATATTTAAATAACCTTTGCTAATTGATAAATGACTGCCGATGACAAACATACTACTCCTTTATATTTATATAATTCTATAATTCTATAATTTTATAATTCTAACATACTTAATTCTAAGAACTATTCTATTACGCTTACATCTATTCCAAAAGCCTAATGAATATAAGACATATATAACTAATATAACCCCTACCGTGAAGGAGCCCTTCGCGACAGGGGTTATGTATTAATGGCTTTCTTTTTTAGCACACTCAGGGCATACACCTTCAAAGGTAATATGTTGACCTGTGATTTGATACTCGCTACCTTGATCAGCAATTGTTTTGATAGCTTGTAAATCAATGCCCATCATATCCTCTACCTTATTACAACGAATGCAACGGATATGGGAATGAGCTTGTGTGTCCCAATCGTAATGAGCGCGCTCATCACCTACTTCTAAAATTTTTACAAGACCGATTTTTTCAAAAATCTCCATCGTCTTGTACACTGTTGCCAAGCTCATGCTTGGATGTTCAGGGCGCAACGTATGATACAACATCTCTGCTGTTGGATGATCATGATGACCACGCAAAGCATCATAAATCGCAATACGTTGTGGGGTTACTTTAAACCCCTGACTACGCAAAATTTGTGCGATATCCATAATAATCTACCTTTCTCCACTTGGAAATCTATAAGGCATAGGCCATTATCGACCGTTTACAAGAAATAATTATTATTTATTATATCAAAATTCTCAACACTTATCAAGATAAATAGTATTAACTATTAAGTAATAAAAAATGTGGATTGCCCAGAAGCAATCCACATCCTATTAGTCTTTAAAGTAAGGCTTAAAACCTTCACTTTGATGGCGAGTTTTTTTCTCTCCACGCGGACGATCAGATTTACGATCATCTCTGCGACGGTCATCACGACTGCGACGAGGGCGATCATCACGACGACGATCTCCATCACGGCGGCGATCACCATCTCTACGACGGTCACCACGGCGGCGGTCACCACGACCACCTTCACGGCGACGGCGTACACGTAATGGTTTTTCTTCTGTAATATTTACAGGAGTCGTATCAGGTTCTTTTGTTAACAATTTAAGAGCTGCTGCCAATAGTGTTACGGAATCTGTATCGTTTAACAATTCCTCTGCACTAGATTTGAATGGCGCTAATGCTTCTAAATTATCTGTCATTTCAACGAGGCTTTCAATTGCCAAACGTTGTTGACCTTCAAGAACTTCACCTAATGAAGGTGCACGACGACGTGCAATTTTACGTTTTGTTAAACGCTCGATAGCATGTAAATGCTCCATTTCACGAGGGATAACGAACGTGAAAGCTTGACCTGCTTTACCGGCACGACCTGTACGACCTACGCGGTGTGTGTAGCTTTCAGGATCTTGAGGCATATCATAATTATATACGTGAGATACGCCAGAAATATCAAGACCACGAGCTGCCACATCTGTAGCCACGAGAATATCAATGGTACCTTCGCGGAATTGGCGAATTACGCTGTCCCGTTTTTGTTGAGACAAATCGCCATGGATGCCTTCCGCCATGTAACCACGTTTCTTAAGACCTTCTGTCACTTCATCAACACGACGTTTCGTACGCGTGAAAATAATAGCAAGTTCAGGTGTTTGGATATCAAACAAACGACAAAGAACATCGAATTTTTGACGGTCTTGCACTTCGATATAATATTGTTCAATTAAGTCCATCGTAACTTGAGTCGGTTTCATACGAATCAATGTTGGCTCTGTCAAATATGTTTCAGCTAATTGTTGGATAGCTTTAGGCATAGTTGCGGAGAACAACAATGTTTGATGGTCTTCTGGGATAGCACCCAAGATTTTATTGATATCATCAACAAAGCCCATGTTTAACATTTCGTCGGCTTCGTCCAATACCACAACTTTCACATGGTCAAAGTGGATAGAACCACGATCCATATGGTCCATCAATCGGCCTGGAGTGGCAACGATGATTTGAGGGTTCTTTTTCAAGGCACGGAACTGACGATTAATATCTTGACCACCGTAGATTGGTAGTGCTGTGATATTCGTGTACTGAGCCATTTTGTTAAGCTCTTCAGCTACTTGAATAGCTAATTCTCGTGTAGGGGATAAAATAACTACTTGAACGTGACGCTCATTCCCGTCTACGCGTTCCAATACAGGCAAGCCAAATGCTGCTGTCTTACCAGTACCTGTTTGAGCTTGACCGATCATGTCCTTACCGCTCATGGCAACTGGGATAGCTTCCTGTTGAATTGGCGTAGGCTCTTCAAAGCCCATATCGTTTAACGCTCTTAGAACAGGTTCGCTAATCATTAATTGTTCAAATTTTTCTAACATCTAAATGTGTTTCCTCCTATCGCGCACGAATTATGCGCGTTAGAATAGTATATCATATTTCAAAGGTGAGCGCTATAAGAGTAATTACGAATCTAAACTAAATAGGCTTTCTTCTCCCCCTAAAACGTTCTATTAAAACAATTCCACCTGAAACACACAAGAAAACAATATATGATAAATAAATAGGCATATACAAACATTCAACAAGAACAACCCATAGAAGTAATAGTAATTTAGAAATCCATTTCGTTGTTATTCTATCGGCCATCATAAATATAGATAAATTAATAATTATTTTAATGATTATCGCAGCGATTATAACGATTGACGTAAATTCTTCTCTATAATCTGTCAGTTCATATAAGGGATATAATAAATAACTCAAAAGAGCGCTAAGTATTATTAAGAGCCAAATATTGAGTCCCTGTAAAAGTTTAGCTTTACTATAGTAAAATACTCCAACCAAAAGAAAGAGTAAAATGCTAAGTAATATTCCTATAACTAATAGATAATCTATGTGAATCATGGTATATACCGCCCTCTCAAACAACACATTTTCATATGGCTACAATTATAACATAGCGTATACAGTCACAGGTAATAGACTCGTTAAGTACAAAAGAGGTGCCTCGTTGTTATAGTTTATAGGCGAATTGTATGGTATTAATCAACTATATAAGTAAAAATATGTTTTAGGTATAATATAATTAAAAGAATATACTTCAAAATATCGCCAATAATTAAGCAATTACGATTTAATGAACTTTCTAAAGTAGTATAAAAGGAATACCAATGAAACCATTTACTCTTAAAAGATTTGTATTACTACCGTTGATTGTACTATCCCTTATACTAACAACGGGTTGTCATCTTCTCTCACATTACAGCCAAGAGGAAGTTCAACAATATATAAGTAAGAATTATCCTAACCTAACATATCACTTGGAGTCACAAAGGAATAATACATGGCAAGTCACCTTTGACAAGTATCCACAAATGCCTATTGAAATATCTGAAGTCATGCACACCTCTGCACCTGTTGTACCACAAGTTGATCGAGTACTGATAACCAACATTCCGCTGATAACAGCATTCCCATTAATGAAAAACTATCTAACGGCAGAGGAGCTATCCTATGCCACATATGATACATCTTCTTTGTATATTGAAATGCCTATCCCTTATTCGGCTATACAACATCAAGATGTAATAAACTTTTACAATCGTATGGATCAATTCTGCAAAGAATATGCTGCAACATATCCAGATTTCAAAGAAAAAATATATATTAGAGTCATTATAAAACCATCTGATGGATCTGATGCACCGCAAGAGTATAGAAAAATATTTCGCTTATCCCAATATTAATAAAAGAGGTGTCGCCTGAGTGGCACCTCTTTTACTTATGAAACGATTAGTCAAGACTATATAGCATAGCTATTTGATTTCATAAAAAGTTTTTTTCTCATAATCATATCCTATTGCCCACTCTACTAAAGACACCGGAATATCCTCATTATCATAATCTTTACCTCTCCAAATTGCATTATCTCTAAAGTAACTAAGTCCATTTTGAACTAATTTGGTTTCTAAGCAGAATTCACCTGCCAAGCTTAGATTATTTTCTAAAAGTATGCCTCTTACTATTAAACATTCATATTCCCAACCTTCATAATTTAAGTACTCAAAATATCGCAACGCAATTTGAGCATCCCACAAGTCATTTAGAACCATAACTTTAAAGAGAGTATTTACTACTTCATACTCATTAGATATATAATAATCATTTATTAGCAAAAATCTATATATCTGCTCACCTTCATCTGCATTAACTTTGCCAGAACTCAAAATGTCTTGTAAATTATTCATTTTTAACATTTTACTTATTCGAAATTGATCCATAATAATGCTCCTCATTGCAACTATAGGCAAAGGATATAATTTTATACTTCTTATTCCTACCCAGTACAAATACTCTTCACTATATATTGATTCTATTTACTTAAGTATTGCTGTAAGGTCTGGTTTTCTAATGGTCCTAATTGTAATGCCTTCCTATTTTTAATTGCATTAATAGCTAATGCTTCAAAGGTATCTTTATCAAAATCAGTTATCCATTTCAGATAAATACCCCCCTATTCCAGTAATTAAATAACTATCAATATAACTCAGCCAAGAGAATAATGGCAAATAACCATAATACAACACCATATGTCATATTTGTTTTTACCTTATCAAGACTCACCTTTCCATTATGAAGTAATTTACCCGTTGTACTATAAGGAATCATAGGTCCTGGAACTAACACAGTAATATAAAACTCTAGACTGTGAGCCGTATATTCTGCACCATTTAATAGATACTTAACATCATATCCATAAAT
>OFLS01000435.1_pt1 | contig 13000 bp, 9 predicted proteins | sample 1540891 | NCBI WGS metagenome assembly OFLS01 (sample SAMEA4413038, study PRJEB24355) | metagenome | biome: human; feature: gut; material: faeces | place: United Kingdom | collected 2010
CTCACGCCCTGTAATTTATTTATGCAATTGTTCCTGTAGGTTCTTTGCAACGTTTTCAGGAATACCTATATTTTTAAAATCTTCAAGTGTAGCTTCCTTCATTTTCTTGATTGAACCGAATGAACGCAATAATAATGTTTTACGTTTGTTACCGATACCATCTATATCATCAAGTATTGATTTCAAGCCTGTCTTTTGACGTGTTTGTCTATGAAATGTGATTGCGAATCTGTGAACCTCATCTTGGATACGGTGCAACAAATAAAATGCCTGGCTATTTTTCTTCAGTGGTACAATTTCTGCACTAGCGCCATATAATAATTCAGATGTTTGGTGTTTATCATTTTTCTGCAAACCTGCAACAGGAATATCAAGACCTAATTCGTTTTGTAGCACATCAATAACCCCGTTCATATGTCCTTTACCACCATCTACTATTATTAAATCAGGTAATGGTAATCCTTCGTTTAAAACGCGAGAATATCGTCGTCTTACTACTTCTCTCATTGATTTGTAATCATCTGGACCTTTAACCGTTTTGATTTTATACTTTCTATAATTTTTCTTATCTGGTTTACCGTCGACAAATGTAACCATTGCTGACACTGGATCCACACCTTGAATATTAGAATTATCGAATGCTTCAATTCTAATTGGTGTTTGAATTCCCATTTGTGTTCCAAGTTCTTCAATAGCTTTAATCGTTCTTGACTCATCACGTGATATTAATTCAAATTTATTATTTAAGGATACTTTAGCGTTATGTGCAGCTAGGTCAACCATATCTTTTTTGGGACCTCGCGCGGGTTGAACGATTTTAGTGTCCACAACAGATTGAATCATTTCTTTATCCAAATTACGTGGTACATGAACTTCCTTAGGTAAAATATGTTGGTTTAAGCTATAAAATTGTCCAATAAATGTATAAAATTCTTCTTCTTCTGTTTGCTGTAATGGAATCATCGTTGTATCTCGCTTTATCATATTACCTTGTCGTATAAAGAAAACTTGGATACACATCCATCCTTTATCAACACTATAACCAAAGACATCACGAATCGTTTTATCTGATGACATAATTTTTTGTTTGTTTGTCAGATTTTGAATATGTTGAATTAAATCTCTATATTCTTTAGCCCGTTCAAAATCAAGTGATTCACTTGCAGTTAACATTCGCTCTTCTAAACTTTTTAAAATTGTTTTGTCTTCCCCATTCAGAAAATCAGTAATTTCCTTCGTCATTTGTGCGTATTTACTCAAATCAACGTCATATACACATGGTCCTAAACATTGTCCAATATGGTAATAAAGACATAATTTATCTGGCATCTTATCACATTTGCGATATGGATATATTCTGTCTAATAACTTTTTAGTTTCTTGAGCAGAATATGCATTCGGATACGGTCCGAAATATTTGCCAGTACCTTGTTTTACAGTTCTCGTCACTTGTAGTCTAGGATATTTTTCCTTCGTAATTTTAATAAATGGATAACTTTTATCATCCTTTAATAATATATTATATCTTGGTTGATATTGTTTTATCAGATTCAATTCCAGTAAAAGTGACTCTGTTTCACTTGACGTGACAATAAACTCAAAACGACGTATTTCACCAACCAGTCTCGTTGTTTTAGCATCATGAGCACCCGTAAAATATGATCTCAATCGATTTCTTAGCTTTTTAGCTTTGCCAACATATATCACTTGATCATTACGATCTTTCATTAAATAGCAGCCTGGTTCCATAGGTACGACATTTAATTTATTTTTAATTCGTTGCTTATAGTCTTCCAATAATATCCCCCCTTCTAATTTTAAAATGAATGATGCTACAAAAGTGCTTCAAATTTATCATCACTAATTCTAGCTCATAATCAACATCTTCGAGTATGACTTTTCATGCACATCATGTAATATTGAACATTGTTTTATCAAACCAACTGCTACATATCTATCAGCATGCTTGATTAACATTTAACGTTCATAGATTTTATTAATCCCACCATTCTCAAGTCGTAAACAATATGATGACTTATCATTCAACTTTTTATATTAAGAACACAAACAAAAACTGGAGCAATTCATTAAAGAAATGCCCCAGTCGTCATTGGTTGTAACTTATAAATGTTTATCTAAAACTTCAGCTAAGTTTTCTTTTGGTTGGAAACCAACAACTTTATCAACTGGTTGACCGTCTTTAAAGACGATTAATGTTGGAATACTCATCACTTCATATTTAGCTGCAGTTGATGGATTTTCATCAACATCTAATTTTAAAATGTCAGCTTTACCTTCATAGTCAGCTGCTAATTCTTCTAATACCGGAGCGATCATTTTACATGGACCACACCATGTTGCCCAAAAATCTACTAATTGTACACCAGATTCTACTTTTGAGTCGAAATCTGCATCTGTTACTTTTACGATTGCCATAAATGCCAATCCTCCTTAATTATTATTATGATGTTCAAATTATATCAGATAACATGCTTCATGTATTTCTATTTGCTCAATTTTTATGCTTATTTCAAATAACATGTTTGAAATGTATTCTTGTTGCTTTACATTATTTTAACTGCAGCTATTTAATTTATCAAATTATAATTTATTTTAGTGTTGCAACGGTAACGCCAAATCCACCTTCGCTTGGCATACCACCTCTAAAGTCACTAACACTTTTATGCTTTTTCAAATGTTGTTGTACACCTTTTTGAAGTGCACCTGTACCTTTACCATGAATGATATAAACTTGTTCGTAATTACTTAAAACAGCTTGATCTAAATATTGATCTAGTTCAATTAAAGCATCCTCATAACGATAGCCTCGTAAGTCTAGTTCAGTTTTAATTGTTTGACGATTTTGACGTGTAACCATTTTCGTTGGCTTAACTTTTTCTTTTTGTTTTTTCTCTAAATCTTCAATAGGTAACTTCATTTTAATAATTCCCATTTGAACAATTGCTTCTTCATCATTGACAATTTCTAAAACTTCACCCTTTTGACCGTAAGATAATACTTTTACTTCATCACCAGCAACAATTTTATCGTATTTTTGCTTTTGTACATTTTGCTTTATAGATTTCGCTTCATAATGATCATCTAATCGTTTCTTCTTATCAATCAATTCATGTTCTTTAACATCTGCACCTTTTTGTTCACGCAATTGTCTTAAGTCTTTAATAATATCGTCAGCTTCTTTTGTTGCAGCTTTAATCTTCTGATTTGCTTTTTCTTTCGCTTCCTCTATTAGAGACTTTTCATAATTTTGGAATTGTTGATACTGCTTAGATAAATCATCATGCACTTGCTCCGCTTCTTTTACAAGACGGTCCAGTTCTAACCTCTGTGTCTCTACACGTTTGTAATTATGCTCTAATGATTCAATCATTTCATTTATTTCTTTTTCATCAGTACCAATCATCGTCTTAGCCTTATTAATAATATTCAAACTAAGACCTAACTTTTTAGAAATATCAAAAGCATTTGAACGACCCGGCACACCCATTAACAACTTATACGTTGGACTCAAAGTATCTACATCAAATTCTACACTCGCATTCATAACGCCTTCTCGATTATAACTATATGCTTTAAGTTCAGGATAGTGCGTCGTTGCCATTACTAGAGAACCAATTTTTCTAACATGATCTAAAATGCTCATTGCTAATGCAGCACCTTCACTTGGATCTGTACCTGCACCTAATTCATCAAATAAAACTAAACTATGTTTGTCTGCATGCTTTAAAATTTCAACTATATTCGTCATATGAGATGAAAAAGTTGATAATGATTGTTCTATTGATTGTTCATCTCCGATATCGCAATATACATTTTTAAATACACTTAACTGACTACCATCAAGTGTGGGAATCAACAATCCTGATTGAGCCATAACAATAATTAAACCTAATGTTTTTAATGTTACAGTTTTACCACCTGTATTCGGTCCTGTAATAATTACCGTTTCAATATCTTCCATAAATTCGATGGTATTAGCTACAACAGTCTCACGATTTAATAATGGATGGTATGCTTTAGGTAAATATACAGTACGGTCCTCTTTAAATATCGGCTTTGTTCCTTTAATACTTCTACTATATCTCGCTTTTGCGATTAAAAAATCTAACTGCCCCATGACTTGTTCTGCCACAAGTAGTGCATCTTTGTCCGCAGCCACATAACCAGTTAGTTGCGTTAAAATGCGTTCTTTTTCAATTGCTTCATCATGACGTAATCGACTAATTTGATTATTCATTTCAACAACTGATGATGGCTCAATATACAATGTTTGTCCTGAAGCAGATTGATCATGTACAATCCCATTAAAATCTTGTCGATATTCAGCTTTGACTGGTATAACGTTTCTTTCATTCCTAACTGTTACAATAGCATCTGATAATTTTTTCTGATTTGCTTGGCTTTTAACAATACGGTCCAAATTTTGTCTAATACGTTGATTCGTGCTAGAAATTTTACTTCTAATCCCTTGCAATTCATAACTCGCATTATCATATAAATCATACGTATCGCATGTTTCATTTATTTGTTGAAAAAGATCAGTTAACACAGGTAATTGATTCATCTTGTCATCTAATATTGGGTATTTAACACCTTTATCTTCTTCAACCAATTGATTATAAAATGTCTTGAATTGATTTTGTACTTGAATTAATCTTTTTATCAAGTTAAGCTCTGATACATTTAAAACGCCGCCAATATCAGCGCGATGAATGAATGCTGATACTTTAGATAAGCCACTCAAGCTTGGTAAACGATGCTTATTATAAATTTGAGCAATCTCATCCGTTTCTTCCATTTGAAAAACAACCGTTTCAAAATTAGTAGCTGGCATCATTTGATTGACCTTTTCCAAGCCTAAGTCACTAATAGTTTCATTGGCAACGAGTGATTTTATTTTTTCAAATTCTAAGACGTCTAATGTTTTTTGTCTCATAAAATCCCTCTATTTCTTAAGTTTTGTATTATTTTCAATAAAGTCTTTAAAAGCTTCACGCGATAATGCGTTAATCACTCTATCTTTTGTTACAAATCCTTTTTGCGCAGTTGCTACGCCATAATTCATAAAATCTAAATGATTTGTATGATGCGCATCAGTGTTAATAGTTAATTTCACATTTGGATATTTACGAACGATATCAGCGCTCAGATCCAGTCGATGTGGATTGGCATTAATTTCTAATACTGTATTCGTTTCTTCAGCTAATGCCATTAATTGTTCAATATTCGGTTTATAACCATCTCTTCTACCTATAATACGCCCTGTTGGATGCGCTATATGTCGCACGTATGGATTGCGACATGCATTAGCTAATCGTTCCATAATTTGTTCTTCTGATTGGTTAAAGCTTTGATGAATAGCTCCAATTACATAATCAAGTTGTGCTAAAATTTCATCATCATAATCCAGCGAGCCATCAGGTAATATATCCATTTCTGTACCTGAATAAATATCAATTTCACTATATTCTTTATCTAAAGCCTTAATTTCTTCGTTTTGTCTTAAAAGTCTTTCTACTTGTAAGCCATTAGCAACACGTAAACTTTGTGAATGATCAGTAATTACCATGAATTTATAACCTTTTGCGATATTTGCTTCTACCATGTCTCGAATAGAAAACGCACCATCACTATACGTTGTATGCATATGAATATCACCATTAATATCATCTATTGTAATGATATTACTTAGATCTTTATCAAATTCGCTACCATCTTCTCGCATAGCAGGTGGTATAAAATTCACATTAAAATGTTCATATATCTTGGCTTCACTATCATATTGAATTAATGTACCATCAGCTTGTTCAATTCCATATTCACTTACTTTTTCATCACGTGCTTTAGCAAGTTGTCGAATTCTTATATTATGTTCTTTTGACCCAGTAAAATGCTGCAATGTATGATAAAAAGCACTTGGTTCAATTAATCGAAAATCGACACCAATCGTTTCATCATCATACGCTAATTCTAATGAAACTTTTGTGTTCCCCACTGCAACTTCTTTTACTTTATTGGGAATATTTAATAATTGCTGCTGCACTGCTTTTGGGTTATCGGTACTTATTATGAAATCTAAATCTTTGCTCATTTCTTTAAAACGACGGAAGCTTCCTGCAGATGAATATTGATCGATATAATTTAATGTATCTATATAATCAATGATTTCTTGATTAAGTCTTCTCATTTGATCAATTGGATATCTATCTTTCTTAGCACCAAGTTGTTTCACAGCTTCTAATATGTTTTGTTCCGTTTTCTTAGCAAATCCGCTTAATTCACTAACTTTTCCATTTTCACAAGCAACTTGAAGTGACGCTTTATCAACAATATTCAACTCTTTATATAGCTTAGCAATTTTCTTGCTTCCAAGTCCTTGAATTTTCAAAAGTGGAATAAGACCTTCCGGAACTTCTTCCTGTAATTGCTGTAAATACTGAGATTCACCGGTCTCACGGTAATCATTGATTACTTCTGCAACACCTTTACCAATGCCTTTTAACTCCGTTACATCAGATATTTCATCTAATGGTCGTTCATCTAATTCAAGACTTTGAGCTGCTTTTCGATACGCTGATATTTTAAAAGTATTTTCCCCTTTTAATTCCATATAAGTAGCAATTTGTTCTAATAGTTTGATAACATCTTTTTTTGTCATAATAACACTCCATAAAAAGAAGACCAGGACGTATCATTAATATATACCTTTGTCCTGACCTCTTATGATAATTTATAAATTAATGGTGAAAGCCGATAAATATGGGATGTGAAAAATCAATGAATGACTCACAATAGATATTTTAAGCTGATGTTGTAATGCTTCGTTAGGATATAATGCCAATAGATATAACGTAAAGTGTAAGACAATTATCGTCATAAACACACCAACTATCATTCCCATTGCACGACTGAAAATATGAATGTTTTGATACGCTATTATTTTATCAAAAGTTACGATAATTAGATATAAAATGAACTTACAAAACAATGTAATCATTAAAAAAGCTACAATCGCTTCAAATCGATTTTGTAGATGATTAAAATGAAACGCAAAAGTTGTATTAAATGCTGTTGTTTTAGGATATGGAATAAATACAATTAATCTTTCTACAATAGATTTGTAAAATTGACTGGCAATCCACAATGATACAATCGTTGCACTCAAATGTATCATAGATAACCAAAAACCTCGTCTGAATCCAACGATGACAAAATACACAAAGAAAATGATTATGATAAAATCAATGACCATTTATTGCTCACGCTGCTGCAATTTGTGAATTTGTTGTTTCAAACGTCGATTTTCTTCTTCTAGTAGTACTTTTTCATGCATAATATTCACAGCAGTTAGTATTGCTTTTCTTGAAGTATCTAAACCTGCTGCTTTATACCCTAATTCTTTTATTTTATCATCAACTAAATGTGCTACATATCGTATGTGCTCTGGGTTATCTTCCCCAACAATTGTAAAAAGCTGATCATTAATTGATACATTTACCTTGTTTTTAAACTGTGTCATTTATAATTTCTCCTGATCCTTTTTTTAAAATCTAAATTCACGTTATAAAATATGACTGGATAGTTTGTCTGAATTTGATACTAATATTGTTATATTGCAATTATGATAAAACAACAACACAATCTCTATAGATGACTTAATGTTCTTTTTATAATGAAATAATGTAAAGAATTTTCTATTCAATACTTTATCATGTTTAAATTGTGTCACTATAACATTTTCATAAACATTATACATGACCACTATGTATTTTGTAAGTATCCGCAATTAATTCTTTACAACATACATAAATGTTTCTGACGTTATTATCATTTATGATATGATTATTTTTGCTAAAGACAATGAAATTTTATGAAAGGATTTACACAAATGGCGAATATCGTTTTTAAATTGTCGGATAAAGACATAACGACATTAATGTCACGCATTTCTTTTGATACTGAGAATTTACCTCAAGGTATGAAAGCACGTGCAAAGTATCAAAATACAACTGTAAATATTTACCAATCAGGTAAAGTCATGTTTCAAGGTAATCATGCAGAAGCTGTGTCTGAAGAACTTCTACCGCAGCATTCTCAATTGAATACTAATAAAACTAAAAAGAAAAATATGGCTAATTCTTTTCTTGAACAAACTTTAATGTATGATCAATTTAACTGTATTGGTAGTGATGAGGCTGGAAGTGGCGATTACTTTGGTCCGTTGACTGTGTGTGCTGCTTTCGTTACCAAAGAGCATGTCCCTATTTTAAAAACTTTGGGTGTAGATGATTCAAAAAAATTAACCGATACCAAAATTGTAGAACTTGCTGAGCAATTGGTTACTTTCATACCACATTCATTATTAACACTACACAATGAAAAATATAATATTCAGCAAGCAAAAGGCTGGACTCAAGTAAAAATGAAAGCTGCCCTTCATAATGAAGCCATCAAAAATGTACTTGAAAAAATTGATTCGTCTCAATTAGACTATATCGTCATTGATCAGTTCGCAAAACGCGAAGTGTATAGCCATTACGCATTATCAGATATACCACTTCCAAAGAAAACAAAATTTGAAACAAAAGGAGAATCGAAGTCATTAGCCATTGCAGTGGCAAGCATAATTTCTCGATACGCATTTGTTACATATATGGATCAAATATCAAAAAATATTAATATGACGATTCCTAAAGGTGCCGGTGCTAAAGTCGATGTAATCGCCGCCAAAATTATAAAAAAATACGGTCTTTCACGTTTAGATACCATTTCAAAAAAGCATTTTAAAAATCGTGAAAAAGCCCAAAAAATTTTAAAGCCTCTTTGATTTTTAATCATTAGAGGCTTTTATGCAGTGATGCGAAGCATCATCTGTATTCCGCTGTTCCTCTTTGACTTTTTAAATGCATTGGAACCAAATTGGTGAACCCAAAAATAAAACCCCATGTTAGGGATATCAATCTACTTCAGATATCCTTATACATGGGGTTTAAATCATTATCTAATAACAGCACCTTGTTCAATTAATGCTGCTTCAATTTCCGCTTGTACTTTTGAAACTCGCTCATCTGTCAATGTTTCTTCTGTGTCTAAATAATTTAAACGTATTGCAATTGATTTTTTACCTTTTTCTAAATGTTCGCCCTGATATACATCAAAGACAAGTGTATCTTTTAATATATTGCCACCATGTGCATGAATCGTTGATAATAAATCAGCTGCTGGAATATTTTGATCTACTTCTAATGCAATGTCACGAGACATGCCTGGGAATCTCGGAATTGGCTGGTAATTAATGTAACCTACCGACACAGCCATTAATGCATCAAAATTCAACTCAAAAACATACGTACGTTTTAAATCATTATCAGCTGCTAATATTGGATGTAATTCACCAATAAAACCAACAACTTTATTCTCTAATAAGATTTCAGCAGTACGACCTGGATGTAATCCATCAATATCAGCACGGCGATAACTAAATTCAAGATTTAACTTTTCAGATACTCGATCCACGACACCTTTTGCTAAATAGAAATCAACCGTTTCTTTCTTACCTTGCCATTGATTGACTACATAATCTCCAGTTAAAATACCACTTAAATATTCAACTTGATCTGGTAGTTCACCTTCTCCATTAGCAAAGAAGACATTGCCGATTTCAAATAATTTTACATCTTTATTTTTGCGTGCCACATTATATGATGCCGCTTCGATTAAATGTGGTAATAAACTTTGACGTAATGACGCATGCGCTTCACTCATTGGCATCAATAAATCAATTGTTTGACGCTGTTGCATCGAAAATGCAGTAGCATCTTCTTTAGAAACTAACGAATACGTAATAGCTTGGTCTAATCCAGCACCTTCTAACACTTCTTTAACCATTCTAGTTTTATATTGGCGATCAGTTAGCTGACCACTAGTAACTTTATCGAAGACAGGTAACGTTGATGGAATATCGTCGTATCCATATATACGTGCAACTTCTTCAATTAAATCTTCTTTAATTGTAATATCTTTACGACGTGATGGTACTAGCACTGTAATAACATCATCATTTATTTCTGTATCAAACCCTAGTTGATTAAAAATAGTAACAATATCATTTTGTGACAAATCAAATCCAATAGTGCGATTAATTTTATCAGCAGTGATGTCGATTGGTGTAATAAATGCACCAAGTTCTCCTGAAGACACTCTATCTTTTAGCACTTTTCCGTTTGCATAAGTTTGTAATAAATAACATGCACGGTCGACTGCTTCATCTACAAATTCAGTAGCTATTCCTTTTTCAAAACGACTAGATGATTCACTGCGTAAATTTAAACGTCTTGATGTATGACGAATTGAAACTGGATCAAAAATAGCACCTTTAATCACTATATTTGATGTTTGTTCTTTAACTTCTGAAAAATCGCCACCCATAACACCAGCTAATGCAATTGGAGTTTGTCCATTAGTAATGACAATATCGCTCGTTAATAATTCACGTTCTGTATCATCTAATGTTGTCATTTTTTCGCCTTCATTAGCTTGACGAACAACAATTTGTTGTGAACCAATCGCATCTTGATCAAACATGTGCAATGGTTGACCGTATTCTAATAACACATAATTTGAAATGTCAACAACATTATTAATAGGACGTATACCCGCTTTTATTAAGCGTGCTTGCATCCAAATTGGCGAGGGTTCAATTGTCACGTCGTGAACAACACGTGCACTATAATATGGTACTTTATCTTCATTTTCAATTGTCACAGTCAGTTCATCATTTGCAGATAAATCAAGCTCATTTGATGTTGTCTCTGGCTTAGTCATTTTTGTATTATATAATGCTGCAACTTCATAAGCAGTACCTATCATACTTAAAGCATCTGCACGATTCGGCGTTAAATCAAATTCCATTACTTGATCATCTAAATATAAAGCTTGTAAGGCATCTGTTCCTGGAACTTGGGCTTCACTAAATACATAAATGCCTGATTCAAAACTTTTCGGTATATAGTTACTTGAAATACCAATTTCTTGTAACGAACAAATCATACCTTCTGAACGTTCACCGCGTAATTTGGCACGCTTAATTTTAATACCACCAGGCAATCTGCCACCTACTTTAGCAACAATGACATATTGTCCTGCATCAACGTTCGGTGCACCACAAACGATTTGTACAGGTTCGTCTTCTCCGATATCAACTTGGCAAACATTTAATTTATCAGCATCAGGATGTTTCTCTTTTGACTTAACGAAGCCGACAACTAAATTTTTGATATCTTTTGTGTAGTCAATTAAATCATCCACTTCAATACCTGTGCGCGTAATACGTTCTGCCAAATTACTTACAGAATCATCGATTGTTACATATTCTTTCAACCATTCATTTGATATCAACATTACATGTCACCTCTATCTTCTACCGCTTTAAATTGATCTAAAAATCTCACATCATTAGTATAGAAATGACGAATATCTTCTATACCATATTTCAACATTGCAATACGGTCTGGTCCCATACCAAATGCAAATCCAGAGTACTCTGAAGAATCAAAACCAGCCATTTCTAATACATTAGGATGTACCATTCCAGCACCTAAAATTTCAATCCATCCTGTGTGTTTACACACATTACAACCTTTTCCTTTACATTTAAAACATGACACATCAACTTCTACAGAAGGTTCAGTGAATGGGAAGTAACTTGGACGTAAACGAATTTCACGATCAGCACCAAATAATTTCTTAGCTAACAATTCTAAAGTACCTTTCAAATCACTCATTTTAACGTTTTTATCAACAACTAATCCTTCGATTTGTGTAAATTGATGACTATGTGTCGCATCATCAGAGTCACGACGATACACTTTACCAGGGCAAATAATTTTAACTGGACCTTGACCATGACGTGATTCCATCGTACGTGCCTGCACTGGTGATGTATGCGTACGTAATAAAATTTCATCCGTAATATAGAAACTATCTTGCATATCACGTGCAGGGTGTGATTTAGGTAAATTCAGCATTTCGAAGTTATAATGATCTTGTTCAACTTCATATCCATTCACAATTTCATAACCTAAACCTAAGAATAAGTCTTCAATTTCTTCTATTGTACGTGTTAATGGATGCTTTGAACCGATTTCAATATGACGACCTGGTAATGATACATCAATTGTTTCTTCAGCCAATTGCTTATTTAATTTTTCTTTAACTAACATCTGTTGTCTTTCATCTAATTCATTTTGAATTGTTTGACGCAATTCATTCACTTTTTGACCAAACGCAGGTTTATCTTCATTCGGCAAATCCTTCATCAATTTCATTAGTCCGCTAACTGACCCTTTTTTACCTAAGTATTTCACTTTAACTTCTTGCAGTGCACGTTCATCATTTGCTTCATTAATATCTACAAGCGCTTGTTGTTTTAACTCTGACATTGTTTGTTGTTCAGACATATGTCACTGACCTCCCTATTCGAACTATTCATTTTCTATTTATCATATTTGTTGTTTAACTAAAAAAAGACTTTCATCCTCTTAAAAAATAAGGGACGAAAGTCATTTCCGTGGTACCACCCAAATTTATGCCTAAGCATACACTTGTTTAATATTGATAACGGATTGTCTTTCCGACTTAAATCTCTTTAAGTAACCAAAAAGGTGAAAAGACTTTAAATAATTGGAATAACTTGCAGTCACGATTATTCTCCCTAAAACAATTATTTATATAAATGTCCATGCCTTTTTATTGGTTTATATTCAATTGTGTATGCAATCACGTAGAAATGTTCTGTTAAACAATTAATTATAATTATATCGGAAAACTTTCAACACGGTCAACCTTTCAAATGATAAAGTAAAATACTACCTGCAATCGCTACATTTAAACTTTCAGCTTTACCATAAATAGGTATGATTAAATTTTGTGTAGTATGTGCTAATAATTCAGGATTAACACCTTCTCCCTCATTACCTAA
>OFLS01000438.1_pt1 | contig 12879 bp, 10 predicted proteins | sample 1540891 | NCBI WGS metagenome assembly OFLS01 (sample SAMEA4413038, study PRJEB24355) | metagenome | biome: human; feature: gut; material: faeces | place: United Kingdom | collected 2010
ATGTACAACTTTAATTTTGTGTTTATATAAATTTAAAATGATATCATCGAAAATAAAATATTGTATAAATAGAGAAGAGCAGTAAGACGGTATCTAATTGAAAATGATCTTACTGCTCTTTTATATATTTTATTGAAATACAAAAAGGAAATTAATTATTATACAATAGACAAGCTATTGCATAAGTAACACTAACTTTTATCAAAGAAGTGTTACTTTATAATTAATGATTTTATTAGAGCGTCTACATGCGGTTTTAAAGCATCATCGTCTATACCGCCAAAGCCTAATATAAATTTAGGGGTTTTCTTATAGTCTTGATCATCATCAAAATTATAAACTTGTAATTTTAACTTTACTTTGTTTGCTCTATCAAGACACTCTTGTAATGTTAATCCATTTTTTACTGTAATTGTAAAATGCATACCCGTTTCAGCACCTTGAATATCAAGCTGCTCTTTGTAAGGTTTCAATCTTTTTAAAATATAGGTTAGTTTTCTACGATAAATTCGTCTCATTTTATTTAAATGCCTTTCAAAACCACCGGAAGATATAAACGTTGCAATAAGGTTTTGCATATGAACAGGTACAGTGTTGCCTTCAATGTGATTTTGAGAATGATATTTTTTCATTATAGAATAGGGTAACACCATATATGCAACTCGACAGCTAGGAAAAATAGACTTTGAAAATGTACTGATATAAATCACTTTTTCTCCTCTTGAATATAGACCTTGAATTGCTGGAATGGGTTTGCCGAAATATCTAAACTCGGAATCATAATCATCTTCTATAATAAATCGTTCTTCTTTTTCTTGAGCCCATTGTATTAATTGAGTTCGCTTTTTTAAGTCCATCACATATCCAGTTGGAAATTGATGGGAAGGCGTTATATATACTATATTTTTTTGTGATTTAATAACTTCATCTACGTTTATTCCATTATCTTCAACTTCAATTTGTTCATATTCAACTTGTTTTTTATCTAAAATATTTTTGATTGGTGGATAACTAGGTTTTTCGATAATAAATGTTGAAGTATAAAGTAAATCGACTAATTGATTTACTAATTGTTCGGTAGATGAGCCAATTATAATTTGATTAGGATCACAAATTACACCACGATTAGTAAATAAATAAAATGCCAGTTGAAATCTTAAATGTAATTCTCCTTGAAAATGTCCTCTACGTAATTGATTTAAATGATTTGTATCATAAAGATCTTTGGAATACTTTCTGAAAAGTTCTATAGGGAAATGTTTCGTATCTATTTCATCCAAATTAAAAGCATAATCATAAGCTTCATCACTCGCTTTTGGTTTATATGAATCATCATCAAAAAGAGAGGGGATAGGTTGATTGTTTAAAATTGTTAAAGATTCAATTTCGGACACAAAATATCCAGAGCGAGGTCTTGAATAAATGTAACCTTCGTCTAATAGAAGTTGATATGCATGCTCTACGGTTGTTTGGCTGATAGATAAATGTTTGCTTAATTGTCTTTTAGAATAAAATTTATCGCCTTCTTTAAATTGACCTTCAATTATTTGTTTTTTTAATTTTTCATAAAGTTGATGGTATAAAGTGTTTTTCAATTTTATAACTGACCTCCTAAATTTATCTTATTTTGTACCTTTTTAAATATCAGTTTATACATTACAATGTATTTAATCAACTTGAAAAGGGGTTTTATGTATAATGAGTAAAATTATTGGATCAGACAGAGTCAAAAGAGGTATGGCTGAAATGCAAAAAGGCGGCGTTATTATGGATGTCGTTAATGCTGAGCAAGCAAGAATTGCAGAAGAAGCTGGCGCGGTAGCAGTTATGGCATTAGAACGAGTACCTTCTGATATTAGAGATGCTGGTGGCGTTGCACGTATGGCAAACCCTAAAATTGTAGAAGAAGTAATGAATGCTGTTTCTATTCCAGTCATGGCTAAAGCACGTATTGGTCATATCACTGAAGCAAGAGTATTAGAGGCGATGGGTGTTGACTATATTGATGAATCAGAAGTGTTAACACCAGCAGATGAGGAATATCACTTAAGAAAAGATCAATTTACAGTACCATTTGTATGTGGATGTCGTAATTTAGGTGAAGCTGCGCGTAGAATTGGTGAAGGTGCTGCTATGTTACGTACTAAAGGTGAACCAGGTACAGGTAATATTGTTGAAGCTGTAAGACATATGAGACAAGTTAATTCAGAAGTTAGTCGATTGACTGTAATGAATGATGATGAGATTATGACTTTTGCGAAAGATATCGGTGCGCCTTATGAAATTTTAAAACAAATTAAAGACAATGGTCGTTTACCGGTAGTTAACTTTGCAGCTGGTGGCGTTGCGACTCCTCAAGATGCTGCTTTAATGATGGAATTAGGTGCCGACGGTGTGTTCGTTGGATCAGGTATTTTTAAATCAGAAGATCCAGAAAAATTTGCTAAAGCAATTGTTCAAGCAACAACACATTACCAAGACTATGAACTAATTGGAAGATTAGCAAGTGAACTTGGCACTGCTATGAAAGGTTTAGATATCAATCAATTATCATTAGAAGAACGTATGCAAGAGCGTGGTTGGTAAGATATGAAAATAGGTGTATTAGCATTACAAGGTGCAGTACGTGAACATATTAGACATATTGAATTAAGTGGTCATGAAGGTATTGCAGTTAAAAAAGTTGAACAATTAGAAGAAATCGAGGGCTTAATATTACCTGGTGGCGAGTCTACAACGTTACGTCGATTAATGAATTTATATGGATTTAAAGAGGCTTTACAAAATTCAACTTTACCTATGTTTGGTACATGCGCAGGATTAATAGTTCTAGCGCAAGATATAGTTGGTGAAGAAGGATACCTTAACAAGTTGAATATTACTGTACAACGAAACTCATTCGGTAGACAAGTTGACAGCTTTGAAACAGAATTAGATATTAAAGGTATCGCTACAGATATTGAAGGTGTCTTTATAAGAGCGCCACATATTGAAAAAGTAGGCCAAGGCGTAGATATCCTATGTAAGGTTAATGAGAAAATTGTAGCCGTCCAGCAAGGTAAATATTTAGGCGTATCATTCCATCCTGAATTAACAGATGACTATAGAGTAACTGATTACTTTATTAATCATATTGTAAAAAAAGCATAGCTTAATGTATGCTAAAACAACGAATTATTGATATTTATAGATTTGTTGAGAAGACAATATCTCCTTCAAACTTAGCTTTGGAGGAGTTGTTTTTTATTTCAAAATAAAAAATGATAAAAAATAAAGATATAAATAAGAAAAAACCCCTTCAAAGAGACTGAGAATAGTCAAAATTTTGAAGGGGTTAATTCGATGTTGATGTATTTGTTAAATAAAGAATCCAGCGATTGCAGCTGAAATGAAAGATACTAGTGTTGCACCGAATAATAGTTTCAAACCAAAGCGGGCAACTGTATCTCCTTTTTTGTCATTAAGAGATTTAATCGCACCTGAAATAATACCAATAGAGCTAAAGTTAGCAAATGATACTAAGAATACAGATGTAACACCTTTTGCGTGTTCAGATAAATCACTAAGTTTACCAAGTGCTTGCATTGCTACAAATTCGTTAGATAATAGTTTTGTCGCCATAACTGAACCGGCTTGAACTGCATCTTGCCATGGCACACCGACTAAGAATGCAAATGGTGCAAAGACAAAACCAATTAATGTTTGGAAATCCCAAGAAATAGCGCCACCTGAAACTGTACTAAAGATATTGCTTACAATTCCATTTAATAGAGCGATAATAGCAATGTATCCGATTAACATTGCGCCTACAATGACAGCTACTTTAAATCCATCTAAAATATATTCTCCTAGCATTTCGAAGAATGATTGTTGTCTTTCTTCAGTTTCTTCAACTAATAATTTGTCATCTTCTTCATTAACTTTATAAGGGTTAATAATTGAAGCGATGATGAAACCACCAAATAAGTTTAAGACAACAGCCGTTACAACATATTTAGGTTCAATTAAGGTAAAGTATGCACCGATAATTGAAGCAGAAACAGTCGACATTGCTGAAGCTGTTAATGTGTATAAACGTTGCTTAGGTATGTATGGTAATTGTTTTTTAATTGAAATAAATACTTCAGATTGTCCCAAAATTGCTGCAGCAACTGCATTGTATGATTCTAAACGTCCCATACCATTAATTTTAGAAATTAAGAATCCTAAAACATTAATGATTAAAGGTAAAATCTTTGTGTATTGAAGGATACCGATAATCGCTGAAATAAATACGATAGGTAATAATACACTGAAGAAGAATGGTGGTTGCTTAGGATCGATATATTGAATACCACCGAATACAAAGTTAACACCATCTGCTGCTTTTAATAATAAGTAGTTAAAACCGTTTGAAATACCACCAATAACCTTGATTCCCATTGTAGTTTTAAGCAAGATAAATGCAAAGATAAGCTGAATTGCAAGTAAAATTCCTACATATTTCCAGCGAATATTTTTCCTGTCTGAGCTAAATAGAAACGCAAGTGCTATAAAGAAGATAATTCCGATAATCCCAATTAGAATATGCATATATTTCTCATTCCTTTAGTTTTTTCTACAATCTATCATACAATAAAATGGAAGGGCTAACATCATAAATTTTTGAAAATATAAAAACAAATTAATTGAAAAAGGTCAAAATAGGTCATATAATATAGTCAAAGAAGGTCAAAAAGGGGTGATATACATGCACAATATGTCTGACATCATAGAACAATACATCAAACGTTTATTTGAAGAGTCGAATGAAGATGTCGTTGAAATTCAGAGAGCGAATATCGCACAGCGTTTTGATTGCGTACCATCACAATTAAATTATGTAATCAAAACACGATTCACTAATGAACATGGTTATGAAATCGAAAGTAAACGTGGTGGTGGTGGTTACATCCGAATCACTAAAATTGAAAATAAAGATGCAACAGGTTATATTAATCATTTGCTTCAGCTGATTGGACCTTCTATTTCTCAACAACAAGCTTATTATATTATTGATGGGCTTTTAGATAAAATGTTAATAAATGAACGTGAAGCTAAAATGATTCAAGCAGTTATTGATAGAGAAACGCTATCAATGGATATGGTTTCTAGAGATATTATTAGAGCAAATATTTTAAAACGTTTGTTACCAGTTATAAATTATTACTAAATGAAATGAGGTGTTGAAGTGCTTTGTGAAAATTGTCAACTTAATGAAGCGGAATTAAAAGTTAAAGTTACAAGTAAAAATAAAACAGAAGAAAAAATGGTGTGTCAAACTTGTGCTGAGGGGTACCATCCGTGGAATCAAGCTAATGAACAACCTGAATATCAAGAACATCAAGATAATTTCGAAGAAGCATTTGTTGTTAAGCAAATTTTACAACATTTAGCTACGAAACATGGCATTAATTTTCAAGAAGTAGCGTTTAAAGAAGAAAAACGTTGCCCATCATGTCATATGACTTTGAAAGATATTGCACATGTTGGTAAATTTGGGTGTGCTAATTGTTATGCAACATTTAAAGATGACATCATTGATATCGTCCGCAGAGTTCAAGGTGGACAATTTGAGCACGTTGGAAAGACACCACATTCTTCACATAAAAAGATAGCTTTAAAGCGAAAAATCGAAGAAAAGAATGAATATTTGAAAAAACTTATTGAAATCCAAGATTTTGAGGAAGCAGCCATTGTTAGAGATGAAATTAAAGCACTAAAAGCTGAGAGTGAGGTGCAACATGATGACGCATAATATTCATGATAATATCAGCCAATGGATGAAAAGTAATGAAGAAACACCAATTGTTATGTCTTCTAGAATTCGGTTAGCGCGTAATTTAGAAAATCATGTGCATCCACTAATGTATGCTACTGAAAATGATGGATTTAGAGTTATAAATGAGGTACAAGATGCCTTGCCAAACTTTGAATTAATGCGTCTTGATCAAATGGATCAACAAAGTAAAATGAAGATGGTTGCAAAGCATTTGATTAGTCCTGAACTAATAAAACAACCAGCAGCCGCAGTATTAGTGAATGATGATGAATCTTTAAGTGTCATGATAAATGAAGAAGATCATATTCGTATTCAAGCTATGGGAACTGACACGACATTACAGGCTTTATATAATCAAGCTTCATCAATTGATGATGAATTAGATCGAAGCCTTGATATAAGTTATGATGAACAACTTGGTTATTTAACTACATGTCCTACCAATATAGGTACTGGTATGAGAGCAAGCGTGATGCTACATTTGCCAGGTCTATCTATTATGAAAAGAATGACACGGATTGCTCAAACCATTAATCGTTTTGGATATACAATCAGAGGTATTTACGGTGAAGGTTCGCAAGTTTATGGACATACTTATCAAGTATCCAACCAACTTACACTTGGTAAATCTGAGTTAGAAATCATAGAAACATTAACAGAAGTTGTTAATCAAATCATTCATGAAGAAAAACAAATACGACAAAAGTTAGACACTTATAATCAATTAGAAACACAAGACCGTGTTTTTCGCTCGCTAGGTATTTTACAAAACTGTAGAATGATAACTATGGAAGAGGCTTCTTATAGATTAAGCGAAGTTAAACTTGGTATAGATTTAAATTACATTGAATTACAAAACTTTAAATTTAATGAATTGATGGTAGCTATACAGTCACCATTTTTATTAGATGAAGAAGATGACAAATCTGTAAAAGAAAAACGAGCAGATATACTAAGAGAACATATAAAGTAGGAGGTCATTATTTATGTTATTTGGTAGATTAACTGAGCGTGCACAGCGCGTACTAGCACATGCACAAGAAGAAGCAATTCGTTTAAATCATTCAAATATAGGAACAGAACACCTATTATTGGGATTAATGAAAGAACCTGAAGGAATTGCTGCAAAAGTATTAGAAAGTTTTAATATCACTGAAGATAAAGTAATTGAAGAAGTTGAAAAATTAATTGGACATGGTCAAGATCATGTTGGTACATTGCATTATACACCTAGAGCTAAAAAAGTCATTGAATTATCGATGGATGAAGCTAGAAAATTACATCACAATTTTGTTGGAACGGAACATATTTTATTAGGCTTGATTCGTGAAAATGAAGGTGTTGCAGCAAGAGTTTTTGCAAATCTAGATTTAAATATTACTAAAGCACGTGCACAAGTTGTGAAAGCTTTAGGAAACCCTGAAATGAGTAATAAAAATGCACAAGCTAGTAAGTCAAATAATACTCCAACTTTAGATAGTTTAGCTCGTGACTTAACAGTCATTGCCAAAGACGGTACATTAGATCCTGTTATAGGACGTGATAAAGAAATTACACGTGTAATTGAAGTATTAAGTAGACGTACGAAAAACAATCCTGTACTTATTGGAGAGCCAGGTGTTGGTAAAACTGCTATTGCTGAAGGTTTAGCGCAAGCCATAGTGAATAATGAGGTACCAGAGACATTAAAAGATAAGCGTGTTATGTCTTTAGATATGGGAACAGTAGTTGCAGGTACTAAATATCGTGGTGAATTTGAAGAGCGTCTGAAAAAGGTTATGGAAGAAATCCAACAAGCAGGTAATGTCATCCTATTTATTGATGAGTTGCATACTTTAGTTGGTGCTGGTGGTGCTGAAGGTGCTATCGATGCTTCGAATATTTTGAAACCGGCATTAGCACGTGGTGAATTACAATGTATTGGTGCTACTACATTAGATGAATATCGCAAAAATATTGAAAAAGACGCGGCTTTAGAACGTCGTTTCCAACCTGTACAAGTTGATGAACCTTCAGTAGTAGATACAGTTGCTATTTTAAAAGGATTAAGAGATCGTTACGAAGCACACCATCGTATTAATATTTCAGACGAAGCTATTGAAGCAGCTGTTAAATTAAGTAACAGATACGTTTCAGATCGTTTCTTACCAGATAAAGCAATTGATTTAATTGATGAAGCAAGTTCTAAAGTAAGACTTAAGAGTCATACGACACCTAATAATTTAAAAGAAATTGAACAAGAAATTGAAAAAGTTAAAAATGAAAAAGATGCCGCAGTACATGCTCAAGAGTTTGAAAATGCTGCTAACCTGCGTGATAAACAAACAAAACTTGAAAAGCAATATGAAGAAGCTAAAAATGAATGGAAGAATGCACAAAATGGCATGTCAACTTCATTGTCAGAAGAAGATATTGCTGAAGTTATTGCAGGATGGACAGGTATCCCATTAACTAAAATCAATGAAACAGAATCTGAAAAACTTCTTAGTCTAGAAGATACATTACATGAGAGAGTTATTGGGCAAAAAGATGCTGTTAATTCAATCAGTAAAGCGGTTAGACGTGCCCGTGCAGGGTTAAAAGATCCTAAACGACCAATTGGTAGCTTTATCTTCCTTGGACCAACTGGTGTTGGTAAAACTGAATTAGCTAGAGCTTTAGCTGAATCAATGTTTGGCGATGATGATGCGATGATCCGTGTAGACATGAGTGAATTTATGGAAAAACACGCAGTGAGCCGATTAGTTGGTGCTCCTCCAGGATATGTTGGTCATGATGATGGTGGACAATTAACTGAAAAAGTTAGACGTAAACCATATTCTGTAATTTTATTTGATGAAATTGAAAAAGCTCATCCAGATGTATTTAATATTCTATTACAAGTTTTAGATGATGGACATTTGACAGATACAAAAGGACGTACAGTTGATTTCAGAAATACAATTATCATAATGACATCAAACGTTGGGGCACAAGAATTACAAGATCAACGATTTGCTGGATTCGGTGGTTCAAGTGATGGACAAGATTATGAAACAATTCGAAAAACGATGTTAAAAGAATTAAAAAATTCATTCCGTCCAGAATTTTTAAACCGTGTAGATGATATCATTGTATTCCATAAACTAACAAAAGAAGAATTAAAAGAAATTGTAACAATGATGGTTAATAAATTAACAAATCGATTATCTGAACAAAACATAAATATTATTGTTACTGATAAAGCGAAAGACAAAATCGCAGAAGAAGGATATGATCCAGAATATGGTGCAAGACCATTAATTAGAGCGATACAAAAAACTATCGAAGATAATTTAAGTGAATTAATATTAGATGGTAATCAAATTGAAGGTAAGAAAGTTACAGTAGATCATGATGGTAAAGAGTTTAAATATGACATTGCTGAACAAACTTCAGAAACTAAAACACCATCGCAAGCATAATTATAAAACAGTCCAAAACAAATTAAAGTTTTGGGCTGTTTTTTTAGTAGCATTGAACTATAGAAATTCGTGAAAGTATCCATCAACGAAACAATCTATAAAACAATCATCAAAGGATAGTTAAGAATTATATGTAACAAGTTAATGAGCCTACAGCGATAGCATAAAGGTATGAATTTTTATAAAGGTTTTTTGTTTGAAGATACTAGCAACTTACGTCAAAATAAAATAGGTCTATATAATATTGTGATAAATCTAGAGAAAAGAGTTTACTAAGAAATTATTAAGATTTTATCTTTGAAAGATACCGACTATCAACATGATGTAAGTTTATTTTATAATATTCATAAAAAATAAATCTGGTAAAACAGTTTGCGTTAGTAGTCATGTTAAAATACAAACAAATGTAACTCACATTTAATTTGTCATAATGGGAATGTGCGTTTAAAATAGATTTGTTCAAAGGAAAGTGGAGGTGCAATTTTGGCCAAGAAAAAAGTGATTTTTGAATGTATGGCTTGTGGTTATCAATCTCCTAAATGGATGGGGAAATGTCCTAATTGTGGCGCTTGGAATCAAATGGAGGAAATTGTTGAAAAAGCAGCCAATCCTAAACATGGAGTTAAAACCAAGGAATTAGCAGGTAAAGTACAAAAATTAAATAGTATTAAACATGAAACAACGCCGAGAGTGTTAACAGATTCAGCAGAATTCAACCGTGTATTAGGTGGAGGTATTGTGAGCGGATCGTTAGTACTTATTGGTGGGGATCCAGGTATTGGTAAGTCAACGTTACTTTTACAAATTTGTGCATCGTTATCTCAAAAGAAAAAAGTACTATATATTACTGGAGAAGAATCGCTTAGTCAGACTAAATTACGTGCAGAGCGATTAGATGAAGATTCAAGTGAATTGCAAGTATTAGCTGAAACAGATCTTGAAGTTATTTATCAAACAGTAAAAGAAGAACAACCTGATTTATTAGTAGTGGATTCGATTCAAACAATATATCATCCTGAAATCAGCTCTGCGCCAGGTTCTGTTTCACAAGTTCGTGAAAGTACACAAAGTTTAATGAATATTGCTAAACAAATGAACATTGCAACTTTTATAGTGGGTCATGTAACGAAAGAAGGTCAAATTGCTGGCCCAAGATTGCTAGAACACATGGTTGATACTGTGCTTTATTTTGAAGGCGATGAACACCACGCATATCGAATTTTGCGAGCTGTTAAAAACCGTTTTGGTTCAACGAATGAAATGGGAATCTTCGAAATGAAGCAAAGTGGATTAAAAGGTGTAAATAATCCATCTGAAATGTTTTTAGAAGAACGTTCAACAAATGTTCCAGGTTCAACAATTGTTGCAACCATGGAGGGAACCAGACCACTTTTAATAGAAGTTCAAGCGCTGGTAACTCCAACGACTTTTAACAATCCGAGACGAATGGCAACAGGGATTGATCATAATCGATTAAGTTTGTTGATGGCTGTTTTGGAAAAGAAAGAAAATTATCTATTACAACAACAAGATGCTTATATCAAAGTAGCTGGCGGTGTAAAGTTAACGGAGCCAGCAGTTGATTTAAGTGTAATTGTAGCAACTGCATCTAGCTTTAAAGATAAAGCTGTCGACGGATTAGATTGCTATATTGGAGAAGTTGGTTTAACGGGCGAGGTACGTCGTGTATCTCGGATAGAACAACGCGTGCAAGAGGCTGCAAAACTAGGTTTCAAACGTGTAATTATTCCTAAAAATAATATAGGCGGATGGACATATCCTGAAGGTATACAAGTAATAGGTGTAACTACTGTACATGAAGCATTGTCATTTGCTCTTCATTCATAAAACATCAAGAAAGGAGGACATTGTGTGAATATCGTTAAACTAATGGTTATTATTATTTACTTAATTATTGGGAGCGCATTAGGAATAATTATTATTCCTGAAATTGCAAATGATCTTGGATTACAAAACTCCAGCTTTTTAAAAAATCACTATGTAGATGGCATTATCGGTAGTATTTTTATGTTCTTAATTTTTGGTGTATTTATTAGACGAGTTACTAACGCTATAAAAGGTTTAGAACATTTTATTATGCGTAGAAGTGCTGTTGAAATACTATTCGCAACAATAGGTTTAATAATCGGATTACTTATTTCTGTTATGGTGTCGTTTATATTAGAATCAATTGGTAACTCTATTTTTAATCATTTCATTCCTGTCATAATTACGATATTACTATGTTATTTCGGTTTCCAATTTGGCCTTAAAAAACGAGATGAAATGTTAATGTTTTTACCTGAGAATATAGCGCGTTCCATGTCACAACATACTAAAAGTGCTACGCCAAAAATTATCGACACAAGCGCAATTATTGATGGTCGTATTTTAGAAGTCATTCGTTGCGGTTTTATCGATGGCAATATTTTAATTCCACAAGGTGTTATTAATGAATTACAAATTGTTGCAGATTCAAATGACAGTGTTAAACGTGAAAAGGGTAAAAGAGGCTTAGATATTTTAAATGAATTGTATGATTTAGATTATCCTACAAAGGTTATACATCCAACTAAAACACATAGTGATATTGATACAATGCTATTAAAGCTAGCTAAACAATATCATGCAAGTATTATTACGACAGATTTCAACCTAAATAAAGTTTGTCATGTACATGGTATCAAAGCATTAAATGTTAATGATTTATCAGAAGCAATCAAACCTAATGTACATCAAGGTGATCAACTGCATATTTTACTGACAAAAATGGGTAAAGAGCCTGGTCAGGCAGTAGGATATCTAGATGATGGTACGATGGTGGTTGTTGATAATGCTAAAAATCTTATTGGCAGTCATGTCAATTTAGAAGTAGTCAGCTTATTGCAAACATCTTCAGGAAGAATTGTTTTTGCTAAAAAAATCGAAGATACAGTATCATTATAAAAACTGTAGTTGACGAAAACAAAATAGATATTAAAAGGTATATGAAATGGCGAAGTTTGTAATTTGAAGTATAACTATAAATAAATGCAAAACATATTAGTTATCAAAAAATACAAATAGTGCTAATATATCATTGAAACAAGTTCATTAAGTGTTAAATTTTAGATATTAATAAAGTTATTCTTATAGCAATCAAGACATACAAAATTAGAATCAATTTTAACGTATTTGAATAGTTAATTTGAAGTTTAATTTCACAGTACATAATATTCATTTTTAAGTCGTTGAAATGTTTATGTAGTGCAGTCTTGATTCTTAGGGATAGCTTTTTTAAAGTGTTGAAAAAACAACTGCTTTCTATTTAAAATTTAAGCATATTACGCAGGGAATTATGTTATGATTAAACAATGAAATTATTTTAAGGTCATGTTAAAAAGCATTGTTTCGTTTTAACAATAAGACGAGTTAGACATTTGTTATGACGGTCGAAGATAGCAAATGAACAATTTATATGAACTAACTTGAAAATCTGATATTTAATTTAGGAGTGAAAAAAATGAGCGATCGTATAAGAGTAAGATATGCACCAAGTCCAACTGGTTATCTTCATATTGGTAATGCAAGAACAGCATTATTCAATTACTTGTATGCTAAACATTACAACGGAGATTTTGTGATTCGAATTGAAGA
>OFLS01000440.1_pt1 | contig 12854 bp, 10 predicted proteins | sample 1540891 | NCBI WGS metagenome assembly OFLS01 (sample SAMEA4413038, study PRJEB24355) | metagenome | biome: human; feature: gut; material: faeces | place: United Kingdom | collected 2010
ACGCGAAAGTGGAGTTTGGTAAAATTGGCTGATTGACTAGCGTAGAAGTAGAATGCAGAACAAATTTCTGCGAACACATCTTCTTGCTAATAAAGCATCACTTATGAAAAAGGCGCGTGTGACATGAGTATTTGAAAACTTGAATAATATAAAAAATGGATATGGCAGGGCATATGCAAAAGCATCTTTTGACCAACTAAGTTATACAAATGCTAAAAATATAGTGATATGTAATTATAATAAATACCAGATTAATAATTTGTGCAAGTAAGGTATATGTAATGTGTATATAAGGTTCGGCTCAATGAAAATATATGTATGTTGTTTGTCGATAATGATTTAAGTAAAGCGTAATCAAAGTGCAAGGATAACACAATGAATCCTAAGCAATGTTTTCAATCAATTCATAAATATGATTTGAGCGAAAATCACTACAAACAATGTCTTCCTATAATTTGTAAACATAAGTTCATTTGAGTTTTAAAAAAGAGATGACAAGAAATATCTAATTTCTAATGTCATCTCGTTTATTTGGCATTTAATTTTAAAAAATAAATATGCTGTTACTAATAAAAATAGTTGTGATCGAGAACGTAACCTGCTACTTAGAAATTTCGTTTCCAATATCCTCGCCACGATTTTGTAAATTTTCGATGTGTGACTGTAAACGTTCAATATTAGGATTAATGTCAGATTTGAAGTTTCCAAGTAATGACTTAATTTCACCACCAATTGAACTACCAAATTCCGCACTTTCGTTTTTAATTTGAACACCATAGTTTAAAATGTCATTAAAACTTTGTTTAATCGTTTCAAATTCACGTTGTAGTTCTGATTTTGAACCAGTAGGGGCAGTACGATCGATCGTGTTGTTCTTGACACTTTTGTCGTCACGTCCTTGAAGTGCAACTACAAAACCAGCTGCTACGCCAACACCGATACCGAATAGAATGCGTGATGCTTTCATTTATATTCTCCTCACTTTTAACATCTGTTATCTTGATAACTCATTTTGTTTAAAATTGCTAACCTTGATGTTATCACTTCAAACGCAATTGTTATAATATTAATCATATTATACCCGTTCGAGCTTAGATTAAGCATACATTTAAAATTGTGCTTGAATTTGTTCAGCAATTTGTTGTTTTGCATCGTTATCTAAAATGTCTTCATGTGTTTCCCACTTATAACCAAATCCATCAATATCATTTTCGTATCGAGGAATTAAGTGGAAATGAATATGAAATACAGATTGATCTGCAAACTCACCATTATTTTGAATAATGTTTAAACCATCAGGATTAAATGCACGCTTAATAGCATTTGCTACTTTAGGTAATGCTGCACCGATATGTTTCATTGTTTCTTCATCAGTTTCAAAGATATTAGCAGAAGCTTTTTTAGGAATTAATAACGTATGTCCTTTAGTAACTTGTGATATATCTAAAAAGGCATAGACATAATCGTCTTCATATACTTTAAAGCTAGGAATTTCTCCAGTTAAAATTTTGCCGAAAATTGTTTCTGACATGATGACTACACTCCTTTTCAACTAGTATTACCATTCATTATAACATTGTCGCTAAAAATTCGATATTAGGACATGTGTATTTAATATGAGCATTTTATAATTTTTGGTACAATATAAGTCATGGAGGTGCCTTATGACAGTTAAAGTAGAACAGCTTACAGGTGGATATGGAAAACGCCCTGTAATTAAAGATATAAATTTTGAATTAAACAAAGGCGAAATCGTTGGACTTATTGGCCTTAATGGCGCTGGTAAGAGTACAACGATTAAACATATGCTAGGATTGCTTACACCTATGGAAGGATCTCTATCAATTTCAGATATCAACATTAATGATGACATAGAGGCTTATAGAAGAAAGTTATCTTATATTCCGGAATCACCGGTTATTTATGAAGAACTCACATTAGAGGAACACATTGAGATGACAGCAATGGCATATGATATTGATCGTGATGAAGCGATGAATCGAGCAATGCCATTATTAAAGACATTCCGTTTAGAAAATGAATTGAAAGTTTTTCCGAGTCATTTTTCTAAGGGGATGAAACAAAAAGTCATGATTATTTGTGCGTTTATCGTTAATCCCGAATTGTATATTATAGACGAACCATTCCTTGGCCTAGATCCATTAGGAATTCAATCCATGTTAGATTTAATGGTTGAAAAGAAAAACGAAGGTAGAACCGTTCTAATGAGTACACATATTTTAGCAACAGCTGAACGTTATTGTGATCGTTTTATCATACTAGACGAAGGTGAAGTCGTTGCATTTGGAGATTTAGAAGCATTGAGACAACAAACTGGCTTACATAAACAAACATTAGACGATATATATATTCATGTGACGCAAGGTGGAGATGTACATGCATAACCAAGCGACCACATTATTTAATAAAAGATTACATGCCCTTCGTAAAGAGAAAAATTATTATAATAAGTTTATATTTAATGGTCATTTCATGGTCTTTTTACTTATTTTGCTGGGTGCATTTATTTTTGGATATGGTGAATGGTTAAAACATATTCCAACGAATATCAATTTTTCATTAATAGCAGCAGTGATTGTAGCATTGACATCCATTTTTCCAATGCGACCACTCCTAAAAGAAGCGGATAAAATCTTTTTATTACCATTTGAAAAACACATGTCTCAATTTATGCGTCATGCGATTTTATATAGTTACTTTGCGCGCATATTAATCCAACTCATTATTGTTATTGTAATGTTCCCGTTGTTTTACAATATTAATCAACATAATGTGGCATTTTATATTTGTTTTGGAGTCAGTGCATTAATTTTTCCATATGTTGGTTTACGCTTAAGATGGCAATGGTATCAATCGGGACTTAAAACATGGCAAGTTAATTTAATATCATTCATCACCTTTGCTCTAACATATTACTTACTATTAGCTCCAAAATGGTACATCGCATTTGTGATGGTTGCTTTGCCTGTGTTAATAGAATTTTTAGTTAAAAAATATAAACCAGGCTTTTTGTATCCTTGGGAGAAAATGATTGCAATCGAACATCGACATCATATGAATTATTATAAATTTGTTAATATGTTCACCGATGTAAAACATTTGAAAGAATCTGCAGTCAGAAGAAGTTATCTAGATATACTTTTACCAGTTCCAAAGGGTAGTAAATTTAACTCTAATGCGATGTATTTATTCTTATTTATTAGAAGCTTTATAAGAGGGAGAGACGCATTTAATATTATCTTTAGGTTAGTAATTATTGCAGTTTTACTTATGGTTTGGTTATCATATCCATTAGTGACAGCAATTATTGGGTGTTTATTTGTATATATTATATTGTTGCAAATGGCACAATTTTATTCACAACAAGCATATGGCTTATGGCCTCAAGTGTGGCCTGTACCTGAAGAGAAGGTAATCAAAGGGTATGAACAGTTTTTATATAGATTAATGTTTGTTATTTGTACTGTGTTTGCAGTGACATTTATTATAAAACATATGACGTTATTCTATGTTGTACTCATTTTCTATATTGTAGGTTTATTAACGATTAGAAGTATTATTAAAAAGTTAAAATATCAGGAAACATTATTACGAGACTAAAAAACTTCCATTGGCATGTATGTTGTAAAGGTGCATGTAATGTTGAACGCCAAATGATACGGCGTTCAGATTACATTAGCATCTATACGTTAACAGCATAACCAATGGAAGTTTTCTTCGAATCTATTCTTTTATTGGGTATAGATATCTTTCAAAATAACTTGAATGTTGTCCGCTTGAACCAAAGTAATGACTTAATGCGTCTTTTGAAAAATGGTCATTAAAGGCATCAGATTGCTTAAAGTCTTCGTAGGCATGTCGATCAGCAAATCCGAAATAAATTTTGTATGTTGTACCTTTAGCAGGTCTTAACAAACGATAGCTTTTAAAGCCACCAAAGTTTCTGAAATTATCGTCTACACTAATCAGTTTCTTTTCAAGTTGATATGCATGATCTTCTGTTGATGGAATGAAGATTGCACAATAGAAATGATGTTCACTGAATTCACCAATTTCTTTGATAACATCATATTTTGTAGGTGATTTTAAAACAGTCTCAACATCAGTTTCTTCAAAAATAACTGAAGTATCTGATGCTGAAAATTGGAATAGTTGATGGGTCGGGTTATTGATTTTTATCTGATGTAAAAATCCATAAGTGCCATAAGATGTATATAGTTTCTTCATATGAAAGGTCCCCCTTATGTTTTTATTTATTATACGATGATAAACTAGTCATTACCACTATTAATAATTGATTAAAATTACTATAATGAATCTTGCGAGATATTTAGAAGTAATGATACAAAATAATGGACTTTAGAATTTAAATTTACAATAAATAGTTCTATGATTAAATGTCAGTTTTATGACATTTATTTATTGAAAATACGAACGAATGAGCGATATGATAATATAGATAAGAATGATTTTAATTTAGGAGGCCTTTATGGTGCATAATAAAAACAATACAATTTTAAAAATGATCAAAGGTGAAGAAACATCACATACACCTGTTTGGTTTATGCGACAAGCTGGCCGTTCGCAACCAGAATATCGAAAATTGAAAGAAAAATATTCACTATTCGATATTACACATCAGCCGGAGTTGTGCGCTTATGTAACACATTTACCAGTTGATAATTATCATACAGATGCAGCAATTTTATACAAAGATATTATGACACCATTAAAGCCAATTGGTGTCGATGTAGAAATTAAATCGGGTATTGGTCCAGTGATTCATAATCCAATCAAAACAATTCAAGATGTTGAGAAACTTTCTCAAATAGACCCCGAACGAGATGTACCATATGTATTAGATACAATTAAACTTTTAACAGAAGAAAAGTTAAATGTGCCGCTAATAGGATTTACTGGGGCACCATTTACATTAGCGTCATATATGATTGAAGGCGGACCATCGAAAAATTACAATTTTACAAAAGCGATGATGTATAGAGATGAAGCAACATGGTTTGCTTTAATGAATCATTTAGTTGATGTATCTGTTAAATATGTAACAGCTCAAGTCGAAGCAGGTGCCGAATTGATTCAAATTTTCGATTCATGGGTAGGTGCATTAAATGTCGAGGATTACAGACGTTACATTAAACCACATATGATTCGATTAATCAGTGAGGTTAAAGAAAAACATGATGTGCCGGTAATTTTATTCGGTGTAGGTGCCAGTCATTTAATCAATGAATGGAATGATTTACCGATTGATGTATTAGGCCTAGATTGGAGAACGTCTATTAATCAGGCTCAACAATTAGGCGTTACTAAAACATTACAAGGGAATTTAGATCCATCAATTTTATTAGCACCATGGAATGTCATTGAAGAGAGATTGAAACCAATATTAGATCAAGGTATGGAGAACGGTAAACACATCTTTAATTTAGGACACGGTGTTTTCCCAGAAGTGCAACCAGAGACGTTACGTAAAGTAAGCGAATTCGTACACACATATACACAAAGATAATCATAGTATTACATTGAAGCACATGAAAGATAATTCATTTAAAGGAAGGTATTATCAATGACTAAAAAAATGGGATTATTAGTTATGGCTTATGGCACACCTTATAAAGAAAGTGACATAGAGCCATATTATACAGATATTAGACATGGTAAACGTCCATCTGAAGAAGAACTTCAAGATTTGAAAGATAGATATGAATTTATAGGTGGTTTATCACCATTAGCAGGTACAACAGATGACCAGGCTGATGCGCTAGTTTCAGCATTAAATAAAGCATATGCAGATGTTGAATTTAAACTATACTTAGGATTAAAACACATTTCACCATTTATCGAAGATGCGGTTGAACAAATGCACAATGATGGCATTACTGAAGCAATCACGGTAGTACTAGCACCACATTATTCTTCATTTTCAGTAGGATCATATGACAAACGTGCTGATGAAGAAGCTGCAAAATATGGTATTCAACTTACACATGTGAAACATTATTATGAACAACCTAAATTTATTGAATATTGGACGAATAAAGTCAACGAAACATTAGCTCAAATACCGGAAGAGGAACATAAAGACACGGTATTAGTTGTTTCGGCACATAGTTTGCCAAAAGGTTTAATCGAAAAGAATAATGATCCATATCCACAAGAACTAGAACATACTGCACTTTTAATTAAAGAACAATCTAATATTGAACATATCGCGATTGGTTGGCAATCTGAAGGTAATACAGGTACACCTTGGTTAGGGCCAGATGTACAAGATTTAACACGTGATTTATATGAAAAACATCAGTATAAAAACTTTATATATACGCCAGTAGGTTTTGTATGTGAGCATTTAGAGGTGCTTTATGACAATGATTATGAATGTAAAGTTGTTTGCGATGATATTGGTGCGAATTATTATCGTCCAAAAATGCCGAATACACATCCATTATTTATCGGTGCAATTGTTGATGAAATCAAGTCTATATTTTAATGACGAAAGAAGCGTGAAACGTTGTGACTAAATCAGTGGCTATTATAGGAGCGGGGATAACAGGTTTATCAAGTGCATATTTTTTAAAACAGCAAGATCCTAATATTGATGTAACCATCTTTGAAGCATCGAATCGTCCGGGGGGAAAGATTCAATCGTATCGTAAAGATGGTTTTATGATTGAACTAGGGCCTGAATCTTATTTAGGTAGAAAAACAATCATGACAGAATTAGCGAAAGATATTGGATTAGAACAAGATATTGTTACAAATACGACTGGACAATCTTATATTTTTGCGAAAAACAAATTGTATCCTATTCCAGGTGGATCAATTATGGGAATTCCGACAGATATCAAACCGTTTGTGACAACTAAATTAATTTCACCACTTGGAAAGTTAAGAGCAGGGTTAGATTTACTTAAAAAACCTACTCAAATGCAGGATGGTGACATTTCTGTTGGGGCATTTTTCAGAGCAAGATTAGGTAATGAGGTACTTGAGAATTTAATAGAGCCTTTAATGGGTGGTATTTATGGTACCGATATTGATAAATTAAGTTTGATGAGTACGTTTCCTAATTTTAAAGAAAAAGAAGAGGCATTCGGAAGTCTGATAAAAGGTATGAAGGATGAGAAAAATAAGCGTCTGAAACAAAGACAATTATATCCTGGCGCACCAAAAGGACAATTCAAACAATTTAAGCATGGTTTAAGTTCATTTATTGAAGCATTAGAACAAGATGTTATTAAAAAGGGTGTATCAATTCAATATAATACGACAGTAGATGATATTATTACATCTCAAAAGCAATATAAAATTGTTTACAGTGATCAACTAGAAGAAGTGTATGATGGCGTATTAGTAACGACACCACATCAAGTGTTTTTAAATTGGTTTGGTCAAGATCCAGCTTTTGATTATTTTAAAACAATGGATAGTACAACGGTTGCCACTGTAGTATTAGCATTTGATGAAAAGGATATTGAAAATACTTATGATGGTACTGGATTCGTTATAGCAAGAACAAGTGATACAGACATTACAGCTTGTACTTGGACATCGAAAAAATGGCCATTTACTACACCAGAAGGTAAGGTTTTGATTCGTGCGTATGTAGGTAAACCAGGTGATACTGTGGTTGATGATCATACAGATAATGAATTAGTATCGATTGTACGTAGAGATTTAAGTCAAATGATGACATTTAAAGGTGATCCTGAATTTACAATTGTCAATCGTTTGCCGAAAAGTATGCCACAGTACCATGTCGGTCATATTCAACAAATTAGACAGATTCAAGCACATATTAAACAAACATATCCACGACTTAGAGTAACTGGTGCATCTTTTGAAGCGGTTGGACTACCTGATTGTATTACGCAAGGTAAAGTTGCTGCTGAAGAAGTAATCGCAGAGTTGTAAGTTAATTGTTGGATGGTGTGGTGTAGGTGCGACGCCTTTAGATAATGTTTGATGAAATATAGTCATTTTAAGTTATATGATGGTAGAAGTAGTGTGTAAATATAGATACTTTCAGCGGGAATTATTTTTGTGAAATTGAAGCAGAGACAAAGGTTTAGCTGTTTTTGAATGATATTGAAATGATGACAATACACTTTAATTAGAAATGTCACTTTGCGATATAACATTTCTAATTAAGGTGTTTTTATTTTACAATTATAGGTAATCAGTCATTTTTTTAAAAATAGAAAAGAAGTAGTAAGTTGAAAGGAGAGAATGAGATGACAGATGTAATTATTGTACATTCTATGCATGGAAATAGTAGAAATCATTGGTATCAGTGGTTGGAGCATAACTTAACTTTAGAAGGATATGACGTAACATTATTTAATTTTGAATCCCCTGAAGCGAAGACAGTGGATCAGTGGATTGAAGCTATGACGAAACAAATTAATGTACACAAAAAGGATACATATTTTGTAACACATGGTTTAGGTTCAATCACAGCTTTAAAATATATTGAAATGATTGATCAGCCGATTGAAGGCTTTTTTAGTATAGCGGGCTTTAAAGAAGATGCAGAAAATATAGATTTAGATATTGATTTAAGTAATGTAACCATTGATTACGATAATATTAAAAAGAAAGTTGACAATTTTTATGGATTGAGTTCTAAAAATGACAAATACGTTTCATATAAAGAGACCCAGCGTTTAATGAATGCATTAGAGGGGAACTTGCGAATCGTGGAAGATGGAGGGCACTTCTTAGAAGAGGATGGCTTCGAAACATTTACAGCGTTGCAAGATCGGATGCAAGATTACATGACACGATAGGTAATGTATTGTTGTGTTATGTTGTGTCAGTAGGTAGCATAGCACTTTAGTGAAAAAGATTATAATTATATTTTAATAGTTTAGAGGTGTAGGCATTATAAAATTTATGATTCCTACATCTTTTTCAATAGTTCATGAGTAATTATGACAACTATTAGACACTTATATTATAAAAGGGAAGAAGAAGCGTTTTTTTACACAAAAAACTTTCAAAATGTCGTTGACGTACACTACAAAAATGAATATACTAATATTTGTGTTCAACAGAGAACATGTTGCTACGATATTTAAGTAATTATTTAAGAAATAATATTTAAATTAAATTAAAAAAGTTCTTGACTTTAGGTTTTTAAATATGGTATATTAATTAGGTAATTCAAAATAATATTAGCGCGGGATGGAGCAGTTCGGTAGCTCGTCGGGCTCATAACCCGAAGGTCGGTGGTTCAAATCCGCCTCCCGCAATATTTTATAGGTCTCGTAGTGTAGCGGTTAACACGCCTGCCTGTCACGCAGGAGATCGCGGGTTCGATTCCCGTCGAGACCGCCATTATTATTACCATTACGGTTCAGTAGCTCAGTTGGTAGAGCAATGGATTGAAGCTCCATGTGTCGGCAGTTCGACTCTGTCCTGAACCATTCTTAATTCATGGCGGTTGTGGTGAAGTGGTTAACACATCGGATTGTGGTTCCGACATTCGAGGGTTCGATCCCCTTCAGCCGCCCTTATTATTAATGGGCTATAGCCAAGCGGTAAGGCAACGGACTTTGACTCCGTCACTCGTTGGTTCGAATCCAGCTAGCCCAGTTATTGGCGGCATAGCCAAGTGGTAAGGCAGAGGTCTGCAAAACCTTTATCACCGGTTCAAATCCGGTTGCCGCCTCCAGGTTTATGCGGGAGTAGTTCAACTTTTAGAACACGTTCCTTCCCGGAACGAGGTATAGGTGCAAATCCTATCTTCCGCTCCATAATTTAATAATAATGCGGGAGTATTTCAACTCTTAGAATACATTCCTTCCTGGAATGAGGTATAGGTGTAAATCCTATCTTCCGCTCCATAATTGCTTCCAAAGGGAAGTTTTTTGTTTACCATTAAGCCGGTGTGGCGGAATTGGCAGACGCGCGGGACTCAAAATCCCGTTCCACTTGTGGAGTGTCGGTTCGACCCCGACCACCGGTATAATTAACTGTTATTTACATAACATAACGTATTAGAAACCTTGTAAAACAAGGTTTCTTTTTATTTCTCTCTATACAATACAAATAAAAGTGGACTCAAATGGCACACGCTTTAATAGACTCTATGTCAAATTGTAATGATGAGTTCAATATTGGAAGTTAAGCAACTATGCATTGTTTAACTTCTTTTTTTGGTATTACATTAATGATAATGATTATATTATCTGGGGTTATATATTTGTTTCAACTTTTCTAATAATATATTTGTAAAAGTGCTATTTTATTGTGCTTTATACCAAGTCGATTCAATTTATCTATCTTAATAGTAATATGGCTATTTTAATATTTACAATTTATTACATTATTAGTCACAGGATGTAATTAGTAGTATTTTAAAATTAACATGACATTGATTAGTGAGTAGATTGTTCAAATTTACTTTATTCCTTTTGTGGATTGTTATATTTAGATTAAATTAGCCAACTAATCATTGTTAAAGTTAATTTTCTATAATATGATGAGTTTAATGTTCAAATTGGAGGTCGTTTATGAGTAACGCAAAGAATGCTGATAATAAACAGTTTTTCAGTAAGATTTTAAATTCTATTGGTGCTGGTGTTGTTATTGCACTTGTTCCGAATGCTTTATTAGGTGAAGTATTAAAAATATTTAAAAGTGGTAATGAAATTTTAGAATTAACGTATCAGTTAGTGATACTAATTCAATCATTTATGGCATTTATTATTGGGGTTTTAGCTGCTCATCAATTTAAATTTAATGGCGCAGGTGCTGCTATAGTAGGTACATCAGCTATGATTGGTTCAGGTGCTGTTGTATATAGCAATAATAGTTTTATGTTAAAAGGTATAGGTGACATTATAAATACGAGTTTGGTTGTTATTATTGCATGTCTTATATATATGGTATTACAAAACAAACTTGGATCTTTTGAATTAATTATATTACCAGTTTTAGTACCTATCGTTAGTGGGGGTATCGGTCTAATCACATTACCTTACATTCGAAAAATTACTCAAGCAATTGGAAATGTAATTCATTCTTTTACAGACTTAAATCCGTTGTTAATGTCTATACTTATTAGTGTGGCATTTTCATTATTAATGGTAACACCAATATCGTTAGTAGCGATTGCAACTGCGATTAGTTTAAACGGACTAGGAAGTGGAGCAGCAAACCTAGGTATAGTGGCTGCCTGTGTTACTTTCTTATTTGGCTCATTGCGTGTCAATTCTATTGGTGTAAATGCAGTTTTACTCATAGGAGCTGCAAAAATGATGATCCCAGTTTACTTGAAAAATTTAATTATTTCGATACCATTGACTATAAATGGAATAATTACTGGAATCATTGCTTACGTTCTTCAGGTTAAAGGAACACCATTGTCTGCTGGATTTGGATATACAGGATTAGTTGGCCCAATAAATGCATTTAACCGAATGTCAGGTGATCCAACAATGAATATTATTTTATTAGCACTTGGTTATTTTGTCGTACCATTTGTATCGGCATTTATTGTTCATGAATTGTGTAAAAAATTCATTCCTATATATTCTAATGATATTTATAAATTTGAAGTTCCAAAACAATAATTTATAGCTTGATGACAAGAATAAGTTTTAATATATGATAAATATAGGCGTTACTGTCAATAAGATATTGATAGTAGCGCTTTTTTGATTGATTTTATAAGATGAGATTTGTTCACGTATAATAGCGGATTTTTTATGTACAGTCTTTTAAAAAGAAGCTTTTCTTTATATTGATAAAAATACATTTATAAAACACTATTGCATCAAAATGTATTAATATGTATAATTATGAATATTAATTAGGGAGGGCTGTATAAATGAAGTGTTTAATTAGGTTTATATTAGTATTAGGGTTGTTAATTAGCAGTGCTATGGTGTATATCAATCCCACAGCACATGCTGAACAAGATCAAACATGGGAGAAGATTAAAGAACGCGGTGAACTTAGAGTGGGTCTTTCTGCAGATTATGCACCAATGGAATTTGAGCATACAGTTAATGGTAAGACTGAGTATGCAGGTGTAGATATTGATTTAGCTAAAAAAATTGCGAAAGATAATAATTTAAAATTAAAAATCGTCAATATGTCATTTGATAGTTTGTTAGGAGCTCTTAAAACTGGAAAAATTGATATTATTATTTCCGGAATGACTTCAACGCCTGAACGTAAGAAGCAAGTTGATTTTTCAGATTCATATATGATGACTAAAAATATCATGCTTGTAAAGAAAGATAAAGTTAATGAATATAAAGATATCAAAGACTTTAATAATAAAAAAGTAGGGGCACAAAAGGGAACTGAACAAGAAAAAATCGCTCAAACCGAAATTGAAAATGCATCTATTACTTCATTAAGCCGTTTACCAGACGTTATATTAGCATTGAAAAGTGGAAAGGTTGAAGGTGCTGTAGTTGAAAAACCTGTAGCAGAAGCATATTTAAAACAAAATCCTAAATTAGGAATTTCCAATGTGAAATTTAATGAAGAAGAAAAAGATACAGTGATAGCTGTGCCAAAAGATTCACCAAAATTATTGTCACAAATTAATAAAACGATTAAAGAGGTTAAAGATAAAGGATTAATCGATAAATATATGACTAATGCTGCAAATGCGATGAATGATGACAGTGGTTTTATTTCTAAGTATGGTAGTTTTTTCTTGAAAGGAATTAAGATTACAATATTAATTTCACTTATCGGTGTTGCATTAGGTTCTATTTTAGGTGCATTCGTTGCGTTAATGAAATTAAGTAAAATAAAAATTATTTCATGGATTGCTTCTATCTATATCGAAA